>SDBV01005201.1_pt1 | contig 18423 bp, 13 predicted proteins | sample 2277081 | NCBI WGS metagenome assembly SDBV01 (sample SAMN10402039, study PRJNA504765) | marine sediment metagenome | isolation source: marine sediment core GS10_PC15, 223 cmbsf | place: Arctic Ocean: Southern Knipovich Ridge | collected 2010 | reverse complement strand
CCATCTTCAGGTCGGAAAAGGCTTTGTTGGTCAATCCCTTTTTCTTTTGTGCTATGCCGATACGCAGTATTAAGAGTTTGGCTTCTCTGGTTTGCAGTGGCGGGCCTTTCGGCTTGCCTTTGAGACGCTCCAGCTTGCCTTTGAGTTTGCCGGGGGCCGCTGGCGTTATTTTGATGAAGTCGCCTTTTCGCGGCTCCAGCTTGGTTGCGGTAAATTTGCCGTCCTTTTCCCTGACAAAAGTTGGCTTCTTGGTTTTTGCGGCTATTTTTCTGGCTTTTTCGATTGCGACTTTTTCAGGGTCACTAATTTTCTTGACCTTATCCGCTTTAATCGTTCTATCCAGTTCTCGTAAAATTTGCTGCTTCTTTCCGACATCGGTAATCTCCTGTAATGAAATTAGATCGGCTTCCAGGTCCGCAAGATCAACGTCGTTTTCTTCGGCGTGTCTCTGAACCTCCTTATTTATTTCTGCGGCGGTAAAGCCGTTTTTCAACATATCATGTTTCAATGCGAATAGTTCTATATCGAAAGCTGCGTCCGGTCCCTGTGCGTCATTAAGTGCCTGCGCAAGTGCGGCCTCGTTAATCAATCCCTTTCCGGATTTTTCTGAATCTACGACCAACTCGATCTTATCCATAAACTCATCAAGGGTTGTGTCTTGTGGTAAACCGAGCTCGTCATGTTGTGAATCCCATCGCCTGCCGCCTGTTTCTACAAGGTCGAATTTCTTTAGGATATCTGGCCTGCCCTCAAACCGGTCTCTTATGTCGCCAATTTCTGTGCTGTCAACATTAAAAGAGCCGCTTAAATCCGGTAAATCGCCTATTGCGTCAAGTGCGGCTTGGTATGGCCCGCTTTGTATTATTTGATCCTGGACCTTTTTTATTTCTACATTCCGGGTTTTCGGTGTTATGTCAATATCAGGGACTTCATCGGCGTGTCTCAATACCAATTCATCTTCAATTTCAGTTACCCGCTTAATTTGCGTTGGAGTGCGTTTCTTGGCCGGGGTGCTTGTGATCGCTTTGCGCTCGTCAAGTAATTGCCGGTCGGTTATTGTCGGGGGCTTTACCTCCTCCTGAGCGACGGCCAGCCGTTCTTCAGCCTTAGTAATCTCTTTACTCAGCTTATTAATGAACTTATCATCACGTTGCGTACCCTCCAGAGCCTCCTGTTCGGCTAAGAACTGCTTGAGTTCAACGATCTCCTCTTCGATGGTAGCAACCCTGCCCTCAGGGATATTAGCCTCTACGAGATCGGCTGTCCGTTTATCCTCGATCACCGCGACCCTTTCGGCCATCTGTTCGGCAGTTATCGTGCCCTCGACCATTTCCTGAGCGACTTCGGACGCCGCAACATCTGCATCCTGATTGACCTCCACTGTTTTAGCCCGGACAGTATGCTTTTGAGTTATCTGATCAATCTCGGATTGTAACTTTAATTCTGTTGGCTCTAATTCTGCTACTGTGGCGGCTTCGAGTTCGTCGGATATCACTTTGGGAACCATCGCCGGAAAAACTCGCTCTTTCGCGGCAACCATGCCGGTAAATGCCCGACGTTTCATATCGTCATTCATTTTGTTTATAAGATCCTCGGCAGCCTTGCCGTCGCCGTCGATAACGTCTTTTGCGATAATGTCGGCGTTTTTCTGCGATACTCCCTGATCTGTCAAATTTCTCTTGAATTGGTTTCGGGCTTTTCGTTTGGCTGGAATAGAGGTTAATGTCGAAGCAAGATTAACTGCACCCGCCGTAACGCCGCCGACAAAAGCGTTTTCTGGTATTGCTTTGATCCCTGCTTCAAAAGCTATGCCAGCCGCTTCTTTAATCGGAGTGCCGTTTGTTGTCTCTGTGCCGTATACCTCAAGGAAGCTCTGCATAAAGCCGGTAACGCCCTCCTGTGTGGCGTTTTCGCCGACCAGGACCAATGCGCCTTTCAGGGATATGCCTTTTTCGAGTCCTTTGAGTAGCTTTGGGAATACCAGCGATTCGCCCGCGATCTCTGCTGCTTCGCTCAATTCGCCGATAATCAACGATTTCCTGATAGAACCGCCCTCGTCTAATTGCCTTTGGAATGCCGCCCCGCCCTCGGTTTCGCCCAATATCACAAGCCCTACAAGTGGATTTCCTGTCAATATTGACGCCCCGGCTGCTACGGCTACAGACGGAATGCCGCTTTGCACCACTAATCGAGATAGTTTAGTTATAGGTGAATTCGACATAGTGGCTATATCCTGCTCTTGTTGCAATTCCCGCTGTTTGGAACGAATTATTTTCGCTCCCATATCTGGCAGTCGGGTAACTACGCCAATCGCCTCTGCTGTTAATGTTCCTGGTAGTCGTCTTGGAGTGCCTAAAAAGTCCCTGCGGATAGAATCAAGCCGATCTTGTCCAAAAGCAAGTCCTCCTGCTTCTGGAGTAGGTGACGGAGTAAAGGCCTCGAATTGTCTTTTTACCGCTTCGTCTGAAAATATCCCTGATCCGCCGCCTGCCAACTGAATCGCTCGGCGTTTGATCGCTTCAAGTGCCGATGCCGCCATGCCAACAATACCTATTTTTAGATTTTCAGGGACTTCCCTGAGTGCATTTATGGAGTCGTCTTTGAGGTTCCTGTTGACTACTGAGGATGATATATCCGACAATGCTTCGCCGTAGAGTTTTTTTAATACGGCGGTTTCTGTGAATTGCACCTGTTCCAATGGTATATCAAATAAATGCGAAAGCATAAATCTGTTTTCAGTTCTAACCCTTATGCCCGGATGGTCCCTTTCTAATCCCTCAAGTATAAAACTTGCTTGCTCTGCGTCCTCTATTGGTGCGAATTTCTCTACGTCGTCGTCTGAAAATATAATATGCTCGTAGATTGCCGCCGCACGTTCCCGCCTGTCGTCGGGTTCGGCTATAAGCGCATCAATACCGCTAACTGCCGGAACTTCGGCCTGTCCTTGTGCTTCAGCTATAAGATCATCTATTGCTGCCATTTATTCTCCAAACGCCTGTAGAACTTCGTCCAATGTTTTACCTAAATCAAATGCCTGTTTTGCTTTCTGTCTGTCTGATTCACTTAGCGCGTCAAATACTGATCGTTCTTGGAATTTCTTAAATCGCTTAATTCGTATAGAGCTTTCTTTTACTGTGTCACCAGTAGCCATAAATCTCTCAAACCAATTCAATACTACTTTCTCGGCTGGTATTCTGGTTAGTGATTGTATTTTTTTTTCGGTTTCCTCGTCGGTTCGGGGTTTCTCTAACGCCCATTTATCAAATTCATTTTTCATCTCTCCTTTTTCCCGGATCATCCTGCTTTCTTGTTGTACGGTAATATCTTCTATGCCTTTGATGCGTGCGTCGAATATTTCCTCGATAGCAGTAATGCCCCTTTTGTGAAATTCTCTTTTGGTCGGGCTGTTGTCTGTTGATTTCTCTGCAAGTTTGGTTCTAAGGGCTTTGCCCGCGTTTCCGTCAAAATGCACCCCGACCCCTGCCGAAATAGCATCAACGGCGACTTGTTTTTCTATATTACCAAGTGCAACCTGGTCGATCATGTCAAATACCTTGTTCCATTCCGTCCAGTTCATCGGGGTTTTTTTGCCGATGGAGTCCCGTAGCCTCTGTTGTTCTTTCTGGTCAAGGGAAGATGATTCAATGGCGCTTACCGCGTCGGGACTGTTGGAGTTAATCATATCATAGATTTTATCGCGTTCGACTTCCCTTTGTTCTTCTGCTTTTACTTTGTCACCGGCTATTTGAGCGTTATTTCTGGCGTTGGCCGTCTCAGCAAGGCCTTTGAAAATCTTCGGATCGATGCCCTCAAGGTTCTCGGCATTGTCCAGCCAGTCATTTGTAGCCTGCCAGTCTACTTCTCCGTCCGCTCTCGGAGGTCCTGCGGACATAGCTTGCCGCCATAAGTCAGCGCGTGTCCAATCGTCGGTAGCTTTCTCAAGATCAGCCGCCCCTTGTGCCGGGGTTCTCAATTTATCGTCTACTGCCCCGGAGGTAAGTATTGCAGATTCTTTTAAGAAAGTTTCCTTGTCGGCGATCTGGGCCAGGCTTACCATGTTATTGAAATATGCCTGACCGTTGTTCACGGCGATCATTTTGATTTTCTTTTCATCGTCAATTTTCTCAAGGCTGGCATTGTTCAAGTCAGACCACGAATTATATTTCGTTGCTCCTGATTTATTCTTGGGAGCAAAACCTTTCAAGTCTGCTTTGAGTGCTTTGAAAGCTGCATCGTGTTCATTTGAATTATCGAAATTTGTCCGGCTAAATTCGCCTATGCGATCTTGAGCCTGGCCTCTGGCGGTATCGTATTGGCTGTTTCCTTCGCGTTCCAGCCATTTGAAAACTACGCCTGCGGTTTCAGTTAGTGCCGCTCCTTCCTGTTGAAGTGCCTGGGCTTCAAGCTCCTGACCTACTCTGGACTGACCTACCGCGTCCGCCCGCGGTAAAGTTTCCGGCTTAAATTGCTCTGCTGCAAAATTAGTTCCAAGTTTCTGTGCCATTTTTACGCTCCTGCTGCTTTTGCCTGTAATGCAAGGCTTCCGGTACCGCCGACCGCTCCGGCTATTGCCCCGCGTGTACCCGCCCGCCTTGCGGCCTTACCTCTGAGTAATGATCCTCTGGCTTTCGATCTGCTCAACTGTGCCGACGCCTGAAGGCTCTTGGCTCCTACCGTACCGCCCCTGCGTATTGTAAGGGCGTCGAGTTCAAGTTCGGTAAATTGTTCTTCTTCCAGGAGTTCTCTGGACACACCTGAAACTCCAGCTTGTCCGAATACTACCCGTTTCCTTGCGGCCTCTCTGGCTCCGGCCTTGCGGGTTGCACGTTCTTCGTGTGCCGCGACGTTTTGAGCCTCTACGGCTTCGCGGTCTGCGATTTCAGCGTTGTATTGCTGCCATGCGGCTTCTGACTTAGATTGTGCCTGTGCCGCTTTGCCCGCTTCATGCTGGGCCTTGGCTTGCAAGCCTATGCCTGTACCGCCCACCGCTATCGCTGTTATTAACAATGGCATATCAATTCTCCTTATATCTCATTACTACCCGATCTGTGGATTCCCAACCTAACCGGGAAAGTGCCTTGTGTCGTATATTCGCCCAAAGTATTTCTTCTTTTACTCCGGTTTTTCTGGCTTCTTTCAGTAAAACTTTTACCGCCTTATCAACTGCTCCACCCTGATATTCAGGATCAACCGTCAAAAAGTTTATCATTACCACGTTCGCGACAGGTTCTACCGTGGCCCATAGCGCACCAACGATTTTATCGTCGCTTGTTATTTGATAAAACCAAGTATCTGTACTCCTGATAATATCGAACATGGCGGCGTACATCCGATCCAAGTCAAATGTTTTATGTTTCATTCGTTCAAAAAGATACTTTGGTATCTCGTTAAACTGAAACATACTTGTAATTCTTGTAAAGTGAAGTTTTGCCATACAAAAAAGCGTCCTGTCCGTCTAATTCGTAATTTCTCATTATGCCTTCAACTGTAAACCCTAAATATCTCAGGTAACTCATGCCAGCCGGGAAGTCGCGGCGGCAAGTAGCCCGCACCCTGCGATAACCTCGTTTCTCTATAATTTCGTTCATTCTGTTTCTGGCTATTTGCGGATCTATATGGTAGCTGCCAATATCGGGGGGGTACATCGCCCAGGCTTCGCCGGTGCCTGGCGTGTAGTCGTGAACACCTGCGCACCCTACTAATTCGCCGTTCCAAAAGAAACTAAAGCCTTCGCCGGATATTTCGCAATTTTCAGCGAAGCCCTCCGGGTAGTGTTGCAGCCATGCCCGCTTGATCATTTCGGCCCCATCTTCGGCTTTGTATTTTTCGATTGTCAGCATTATGGAAATATCCCCAATTCTGCCGTAATTGATCTTAATGTTAATGGTAGCGGCTGGTCTTGTTTAACGAATATATCCCCAGATAGTTCATACCCACCGGTAAAGGTCTGTTGTTTTTCGCCGGTAAACAGTGGTACGGCTTCGCCTGGTGTATCGGTTACTTTTCTAAATGGCACTTTGTCAATTATTTCGGCTCCATCAGTAGTACCAAAAGAGCATCCTACAGTATCCTTAAATGAGAATGTTAACTTGCTGATTTTCTTTTTCTTGCCGGTGGATGATCCTGAATTCGTCGGCACAACTATTTTCATAGGTTGCAGTTTTGAGATATACGGTAAGCCGATATGGACCTTATTGTAATAATCTGTAAGGGTAACTACTCCACTGGTTACTACTACGTCCGCATGTACCGAACCGTCACCAAGTACCGATACTGTTTTCCCCTCCAAGTGTCCGAGTCCGGAAAATCTATTGTCTACCTGTTGGGCGGTGCCGCCCGAGGTGTACGCTCCAAACCCTGTACTGTTTATATTCACTTCATCAAGTTTGTCGCGTAATGTAAAGCTGGATGCCGAGGGGCTTTCTACTGTCCAGACTTTATCATTAAGCTCGATCATGCCGCCAACGTCCACTATTTTGATCTGATCGCCGTCGCTGAAAGTGTTCACAGCGGTGACTACGCAGGGATTGGCATTACTGATGGCAGTGATCGTCACTGGAGCCCCACCGTCAAAAGACAGCCCTGAATCCACAAAGAACATATCCGCAATATCATCGCCCCAGTCTCTCGGGGTGAAATACTCGATGTATCGTTTGGTGTCACCGCCGATAGTTCGGTTTACAATACACCAGATTTCATCTTCACTTACACCGGGAATTACCGCAACATCCTCAAATAGCCCGTCCGTGACTACCCTAAACCATCCCCAAACCTTTTCGCCCGGCTCGAATGTCATGCCAATCAGAAATCCATTACCAAGTACACACCATAAGACTGGAGACGGGTTCTGTTGATATGCCATGCTCACTATCCCGCTGGCGGTGATATGCTCGGCAAGAGTAGTATAATCAAACGCATCGTAAGCACCCGCTTCGCCTCTATCAAAAACGAATTGTGCCCCTCTTACTACTGTTCCTTCCTGTTGTACAAAAAGTACTATATTAGCCAACATGATCGCCTGAATGTCTTTGCTGCCATAAGTGGTTTGTACTCTCGGTACAGTAGGATTGTCCGGTGTAAGTGGGGATCCTGAATCAAATGCTCCAAGTTTCCATTCCGCGCCGCTTGTACCCATCAAGAGTATTTCTTTCGAGATCAGCCAGCGAATAGCATTTACTTCGTTAGAAGATAAGTTGTAAGAAATGCTGTCATCGGCAAGAGTCCCGGTTCTGAAATTGTGCCAGTCTTCCGTTTTACTGCCCTTGAGTATATTCGGATCGCTCGTTGTTCCGGCCAACATTAACCTTTCTTCGTGGAACGTACCAGCGGACGGATAACCTCGCTCTTCCGACCATGCACCTTCGGACCATAGTTCCGTAGCATCGGTAGAGCCTATGTTCCTGGTAACCGCGCCTGTAACCGAGGTCGAACTCGAAAAACCGGTTATCTTGACAATGCCGTAATGATAAAATCTTTTTGTCGATAGTATGATATTTATAGCGTTCGTCCATGTTGTGCAGCGTACTCGCATATAAGCATCGCCAACTGTTTCTTCGTCTGGAGCGTTAAAGTTTTGGTCGGCTGTGGATTCAAATGTTTCTAATGTATGCCAGCCATTATATCGGGGGTAGGTCGCAGTTGCGTCATTCCAGACGTTGCCGGATTGATTGCTTAGTACTTCCGCGTCCGTAAAACTACCGGAAAGCTGTTTTATCTTATATTTCAATGAAGTAACAACGGCCACTATTACGCAAGTGTCGCCGCTTGTACCTCCGGTGATTATATCGCCTGCCGCCCAATCGCCGCCCTGGGGCTGCGCGTCTACTTCTAACTCAAGGATTCCGTCGTATGATCTCTCCAGTAAAATTGTCCCTGTCCATGTAGCCGAAGTCCTTAATCGGAAAGTGCCTTTTACGTCTACCAGAATATCTGATATTCCCGTTGCCGCAAATGCTGAGTAATCAGAACCGAACGCTTTTTCTACCGCATTATCTGTCCTGTTATGTCTTATCAGCCAGGACGATCCTACATGATTGGATGTGAAGATGGAGGATGTTGCAGTTAGTTCAATGGTCCCAACTTTCCCCGATGGCGTTATCGTGGTAGTAGTTTTGTTTTCGCTCATAAATGCAGCCCAGTCAAAATCTACGCTGTCCAGTTCCCATAGATTATGCTCAAACCTTGTCAGTGTTCGGACGTTATAACTTCCGTGGAAATTATAGAGTAGGTCTGCGGATTGTATTCGCTGTATTCCAAAAAGGTCGGCTTCGAGATATGGGCTTGTTATTTCGTAGGCTCCTGTGGTGTAAAGGCTTGCTACTTCGGCAGGAGTAAGGACATCACTGAAAATAGATATTTCGTCAAGCTTATCGGCCCAAAACTTCTCTGCTGCTCCTGCCGCAGATTCTTGCGCCCCTATTCTTACGATCGCCGCACCTGCCTGCATACCCGTATAGCTCGCGTTGTTCGTGCCGGTAGAGTCAACAGCTACGCCGTCAACGTAAAGGATTATTCCATCTGCCGCCGTAGCCACTCCAGGGCTTGAGTAAGTTGCACCGAAGAAATGCCATCCGATAGTAATAACATCATCAGTAACCGCAGACACCACTTCCTCTGCCATAACTTCCTTGCCGTCGCCTGAATTGTAAAGCCCTAATACATCCCCGGCTGTCAGAACTTTGTCGAACAAAATCACATTATCTAATTTATCCGCAAATTGGCCTGCAAGAGAACTGGCAACAAACCAACCGCCGATAACTACTTTTGTTGCAGTATCTTCCATTGCGACATAGGTTCCGATTTTACCAGTAAAAAACGAAACCGAAACCGAATCAACGTACATCGTGACACCTGTTTCTGCATTTGCTCCACCTGTTGAATCATAGGTTGCGACAACAAAATGCCATCCAGAAGAAAGTGCGGCGTCGGTTACTACCGTTATTTGTGCCGACTCGCTATGGTCACGCAGAGCGAATTCAAGCTGTTCGTTGCTGTTTATATTTAATCGCCACTCAGAACTGCCGCCGTTATCAAACTTAGATAGAATGGCTTGGTCGCCACCTGTGTTTGTCACAAATATCCATGCAGCAATACTAAAAGGTTTTGTGCCAGAGTCATCAAAACTAAAATCGGCACTGTCATCGATCTCTACGGCCTTTGAACCGCCAAAATCTAATGCACCGCTTATCTTGCCGGTTGCATTTATCGTATCTGTGTTTACCGAGCATACTCCGGCGTGTGGGGCTACCGTTCCGCCAACCGTTGTATTAGTTAATGATCCAGTAACAATATTTATTGTAAAAGCAGGGTCTCCGGCAAATGAAGTGCTGACAACCGAATACTGACCGTCATTTGCAGCCGAACCTTCTATCGTGAACTCTGAACCGTTCGGGAACGACGCCGATAGATCCCCGTCACCTGTTATAGTGACAACATCTTCGCCCGCCCCACCATCGGTAAACCCATCTATTGTGTACTGCGGTAAAGAACAAACAATATTCGTATCTGCGGCATCGTCGTTTAGCTTCCACTGCCCAACAACATCGCCTGATAGATTTGTGCTTACGTCTGATAGGTGGAGTTGTAATTTCCTATCCATATCAAGACTTAGCCGCCATTCATTTATAACTGTTCCTGTGGTTTCATCCCACTTTGACAGGATATTTTGAAGGTCGTTTTGTTCTGTTACGAAACCCCATGCCATGATACTGAAAGGGTTGGTGCCTGAATCGTCAAAACTCAAAGATGCGTCATTAGGTACGGTTACATTATACTTTCCGTCAAGATTAAAACAACCGTCAACCTTACCTGTTTCTGTTATTAGCGATATATCTGCTGATGCTGTGCCATCGTTGGGGACCACTGCAACCGCGTCGTCTACTGCCGTCCCTTCTGTCTCATTTAGCTTCCAATGTGCAACTTGAGCGTCAAGTGCTGAAATATCGTCCATCCCTACACCTGAAAGTATTTGCCCGCGATCCTTGTAGAATCTTATGTATTGATCTCCGTACTCCAGCATGTAGGCTTGTATGGTTGAAAACTTAAAGGGGATCAGTCTGGTTTTTTTGGAACTGTCTTTGACTTCTGCGACAAATTTCAGGCCCGGCCTTCTCTGCGCAGGTCCGTATCGAGTAGGGAACATATTCTCAAGCAAGCGGCAAGCGGAATAGTATTTCTCAAGATCCGACCGCTGATCGAGTTCCGGGCTCCATTCGCCCCCACTAAAGCTTTGTTGTATTGTGTCTAAAGCCATCGTTCTTCTTTGATCGTTTTCATTTTCTTACTCCTTATGGCACTACACCCAGTGCTTGTATTATTGCTTCAGGTTAATCCACTTCCAAATAATCCCATAATTCACCTCAATTCTGTTTTTTCGTATTCTTTCTCGCCCAGTTACTTGTCAAAAATTTCCCCTGTATCCCGGTTAAGTTTTTTATCTTTGGGGAAACTATTGGAGTATATTGTCTTACTTGTATTTTTAATTGTGTCTGTTATCCGATCATAATAATATCGGATTGTTGAATCTTGGTTATAACAGACTTGTCCATCATCCCAAGTATTAACTACAGTTGGAACTACCCAGCCATTATCGTCAACTTTTTCTCCAATGAATTCTCCTGTCAATGGGATGAACCATTTGATTCTTTCGTCGCCGATGATATTGACGATTGCCTTACCACCAGCTTTTGATAGGGGTATCTCTTGCCTGCACCTCATTACTATCTGCTCTTTAGTCTGGAGGTCTATGAGAACGTAAGGCGGATCAACTCCACCGGTAGAATTAACTTTCCCGTCAACATCTACATCACCGGTGACACCTACAGTATTGCCAACAAACACATCATTGATAAAAGTAACATCGCCCTGTGTCATATCAATTACGATAGCATTATCTTTATCGGAACCATCATCATTAAATGTGCGGAAAATGTAACTTCCATTAAGATTTATAAGACCGATATGTTTTTCGTCCGTTGGTGCTCCAGTATCTGACTGGAGAAAGACGGTGAGTATACTGCCTTCCAGGTTAATTCTTCCTGCGGTATCAGCAATATGTAGCCACTGACCGCTCAATGCACCACCCCAAGGGAAAGTACCATCGGCTGTGCCAATTTCAATATTGCCCATGCCAGTAATGTCTTTACTTGCATCAAGCACAGCCGCCTTGCTTGCTACGGCCGTACCTGCGGTTGCACCGTCAAGGAAAGCTAACTCGGCAGCAGTGAGTAGTTGCAACGCAGCGGGCGCGCCAGATTGCATAGTGGCGAGTGTGTCAAGGTCAGCGTCCCATGCCTGAGTATCAGTGCCGATTATAAGTGATAACTGTGCAGCAGTAACGGTATGAGGATTGTTTGTTAGTCCTCTATGGGTTGTGTTCGTCGCTATATCCGCAAGATCTACATTCGCATCGGCCATTGTGATCGTGCGGGTAGTTCCAGTGGCAATTGAAGCGGCCTGAAAAGCTATTCTTTTTGTGTCGTCGAGGTTGCCAAATATCTCAAAAGCAGTATCTACAAAGGTACTGATGTTGTTTGTTGTACCGCCGCCGGGTATCAATGATGGCGGTAGGCCCAATAAAGACCTCTCCTGTATTAGTGTCCATGTACTACCACCACCGGTCAACTTGAAAGTCAACTCTGCTATTAAAAACCCTATACCTCTAAAATCGTCGGGTATTGTACTCACGGAAAACTTCATTGCGTCTATAATCGCATCGCTTTGTTTTCCGTACTGGCCTATTGGTAGATTGCACATTAAATGCGAATTCTCACCTGTCCTATTTTGTGCGCCCCAAATGACAAGATTGAAGAATTTGTTATTGCCTATGGAAGTTACTGCGTCGGCTAAAGTAGTTATATCAGCAACCAAGTTTACAGACGTGGAATATTCACTGCCCGACAAGTTTATTAAGTGTATGTCGTCTGCGCCCGCCATATCGATAGCTGGAAATGCCTGCCTGTTCAACTGATACACAAACCCTGCGGTTGTATCTAAAGTGACAGTGCCAGTGCCGCTACCGGTGATCGTCAGTGCAACGCCTGAATCCCATTGAGCGTGATTCTTTCTCATCCTTTCATCGCTTGTAATAGCACCGCCTTTCGGATTGGTGATGCCGAAGGCGAAATCGTTCCAGTTCCTATTCATCAAAGCCCCGCTGGTCCCGGTGGTTGCGGCACTTTGCAGTACAATCGAAGCGACCCTGATATGTTCCACCGAATCCGCAGGCCATGAAGTATTAACCACAAGCGTAGTTTTGTCGGTAAATAAGATGTAGACAAATGACGCCACAGGAGAGGTATCTGTACCAACTGAACCGGTAAGATCAACCGTTTTTGCTGGTGTGCAGTCAAGCACATCAAAATCATCTGACCAGAACTGGATTAAATCACCCCCGCCCTCTTTTTCAAGTGAGCCTGTAACCGTACCGCCTGCCTCAGAGATAGTAAAATCTATCTGCTCCAGAAACGAATCTTGTCTGGCGTGAGAAACGACCTTTTCTTCGTCGGAAAAACTTAATTGACTTCCGGTAAGTTTTAAGTGGTCTATATCAACAGACTGTACCACATACCGTAAATCGTGGATATGTAAAGCTGTTTCTGATCCGTCTGAAAGTTGCTCAAGTTGTGCCGCTGTAATATCTGTTGTTGCGTCGTTTGCTGAAACAAAAGCGTAATCCATCGATTCGATCTTGTCTCTGATCGCATTTTTACTGGCCGCGTCAAGGTTGGCGTTCCAAGTTGTAGCGTTATAGGCTACGTCGCTGATAGCATCTAATCCGGCATCAATGGCCGATATATTCTCAAGCCCGGATAAGTCCGATTTCCACCTTAAAAACTTCTCTGAATCCGGCTCCGGGATTGTAAGTCCAGTTGTGTCCGATGAGGTTTCCAGAAGTAAGGCTCTGTCAAGTTGCTCCTGTATCTGTAAATCCCGCATTACAGATCGGTCGAAATCGTCCTGATGCTGTTGTCCGGTGTGGTTATCGTTGTATAGCCAGTTGGTTTCCTGGGTCAACTCGATGTTTCGGATAATAAGAATCTTGCCTGCTGCTCTCGGTGAAGATCCTCCGATAGTAGTTACTGTGCCGCCGTCCTCCGTGAAACTTACCGTATAGTCGGTATCCAGTGTGAGTAAAGTATATTCGCCCCCGGTTTCTTCGTACCATACCTGTACTTCTGAATCGGCGTGTATGAGTAATGAAAAATCAAACTCTGTTTCCACGCCGTCGGTCGTTAACTCCGCCGTCCGGTTATCCTCGGTCATTATTGCCATTAAAACATTGCATCCGTATAAGTGTCAACTTGCATTGCCTGTACGCTTTGCTCCTGGCCGTCCACGCTCTTGGCTTCTGGTAGGGATACAAATTCTATTTCGTCGATAAGGCCCTTTTGGATGGATCCAGAGTTTGTAAGGGGCATAGCCATTTTCAGAGCCAATTTCAAAACCAGTACATCTACCAAAAGCGTGTCAAATTCGTTTGTGTCGGTGATTCTCTTGATGTAAACGAGTTTTGGGCTGTTTATATCTGTGAGTAGCTTCCGGCCCTCAACAGTCCATCGTACTGGCTGTTGGATTATTGTTCCTACCTGAAGAACTCTCAAGCACCACGGATTTGTAGGTAGTTGGTATTGCTTGTCGTAGTCAGCAATCGGATCGGTAGCAAGTGCCGTGATCTGCTTTCGTTCGATAGCGCAATTCCAAGGGTGACTGCGCAATACCGCATCCCTTACAGAATCGTAGAACGTATTACATAGTCTTGCGTTATCCGAATCTTCCGTTAAGGCATTTATTCGCGGCTTCGCCCCAAGTTTCATAAGGGCTTGGTTGCATATATCTACTTCGCTTATAGCCATGGTATACCTCCTATACGGCTTCGATTCTTGCTCCAGGGATTAACGGCTCATATCTTACATAGAAATCAATCGTACCCGTGGCTGATGTAGCTACTACGGCGGCAAGTTCAAGTGATCCAACGGGGCATATAAGCGACCCATGCTGGTCGGTGCTGCCATCGACAGGAGCCGGTGAACCAAGAAAGACCCCGCTGTCTGTTGCTATGAGGTCATTGTTAATAACCCCATCCCAAGTATAAAGAACACCAGGTACATCATTGTTTATCTCAAGGGCTGTTCCGTCTGTTCCAAATACAGTGTCAGTCCCTATGGTTGGGTCCATGTTGTAGTTTATCAAACAGCTTTTGGGTTCTATGTCAACAACGACAATACCGATTATCTCAATGATCTTTACCGGACCGCCTATGATATTGAAAAGGTTGTTGTTCCCGTTTAATATCGTGGTAAGTCGCTTGGTTACGCTTTTAGCCCTATCGGGCATTTCATTGTCGAATCTGTCCATGATTCCCCCTTAGAATTGTTGCAGCATACGGATGTGAAATTTGATGTCCGTTAGCGTAGTGAATGTTTGAGGCTCGAAATACAAGAAGGCCAGGCCCCTTGTGTCAAAAGCCATTTTCGCTATCGAATTGCCGCCGAGGGCATTATCGTATAGCCCGATAGTTTTTGTGTGCAAATCTAAACCTGTGAAATGCTCCACAAATAACCTACTGCTTCCTGCTATTGCTGTCCCGAGCGTGGCTGTAACTGCATCAAATATCTTTAATGCCGGGCCTATTTCCCGCTTAGTTGGGCTTGGCTTGCCGTAGCCGTAAAGATTAAACAATGCAGTATTGCCGTCTGATCCCGCAGCGTCGGCGATGATTTCTACCGCGTCTGTGCCTTGGTCAAGAGCAACGGAGTAGGTTTTCACCCTATCAGGCGCGAGATATGTCCGGCCTGCGGTGGTGCCATCCAACGGCGTAGCGTCTACTGCCGTTAAAGTTAGCAGAGTTTCTTCTAAAATTTTAAGTCCCATGATATTTCTCCCTATGGGTTAATTGTTAAAAACAGCATACGGAAGGCCTCGTTATCCCAATTATTCGTATTGTATGGGATATGATGGCCGATTATCCGTTCCTCTTGAACCGACGCCGGATCTGTGGCAATGGTCTGAATTGCAGCACCTTCGTCAATACCCGGTTTAATGCCTGTGACCTGCCCTGTGTCGTTAAGGACTGGAACTGTACCGATAACGCCGCATGGGCCCCATGTTTGTAGCCAACAGTATTTGTCGCCGTTAAAATCAGCTACAGGAACGCCAACGATAAGCCCCGGGCCTGTTTGCCCGAACGTGCGTTCCATGACATTACTATAGAGACTTTCACAGAGTATTCCGTAATTGCCAGAACTTGCGTCGGCTTCGGTGATCGGTTCTTTAAGCTGGAGTTTTATCGTACCACCCCTGCCTACAGCATTGTTGCTCTCAATACCTTTGACGAAACCGCCCTGCATAAGCAAATAGCCGTTTTGGTACTGATCCTGGAGTACATTGTTTTGTACCGATGTCCATAATACTGATGTTGCGCCCTTGGTTAAGGCTCCGAGTTTTGTGCCTTTTTCGATGCTGGCGTTGTTAAACGATACAACCGGACGGCCCCGGCCTAAAACATTTGCGTCTTTTTTGATGTGAGCATATCTAAACACTCGATCATCAAATACATGCCGTGATCCAAGCGGAAATCGCGGGCTGTCGCTTTGGTCGGTGATATTGTGACCTTCAGGCAATAGCCCGGTTATCGTGTTTGGCTGGCGTTCTTGTACTGTATCTGACATTTTGGCTCTCCTAAAAAGATGGGCCGGGCCGAAGCCCGACCCTTTCCGTTACTCTAACGTCAAGTCTATTATCGCTGTTTCGTCATCCGATGAAGCCGTTACGACATACCCGTAAGGAACGGCTGTCCCATCGCTCTCCAAAAGGCCAACTGTTCCAGCGTTCGCGCCAGTAGCAGGTTCTCCTGCCCGATTGCCTAATACCAAAGCGTCAGTTGTGTCCCTTGTCATAGGACATGGCCCGCGCGTTTGAAGCCAACCGTACTCATTGATTCCGATAGCTACCAGAGGAACACCAACAGGGCGCATAGTGCCCGCACCAGCGGGAACCACGATAACCTTTTTCCTTGGCTCCATCATAATAGAAATCTCTGATGTAGCGGAAATTGCAACCCTCAATCCTCCGGGGTCTGCAATAGTAATCGTAGGCGTTGTATCATTCACGGTATGCGCTGCGATCCCGTACATGTTACCGAGTTCTCCTGCGCCTTCACTTACTACAAAGTAGCCACCATCCCAATCATTAACAACGAAAGTAGATCCCGTTGTAATCAGAGCGTCGTAGTCGGTATCGCCGATAACGCCGGCCTTGCCGGTCTGTATCTGGATGACCCATTGAGACTGAGTTGCTGCACTTTGGCACATAAGGGCGATCGCAAGGGCCGTTCCTCCGGCCTGTGCATACCTGAAACGCCGACCATCTACAAGATCAAGGATAGTACCTAAAGCGTACTTTTGATCTGCCGTCGAACTGTAAATATAGGTGTCCGGGACCGCGTTAGATGGCACTGGTATTGTAGGATATTGCGTCAACATAATTTATCTCCTAAAAAGATGGTGGGGGACCGAAGCCCCCCTCCATACTATTCCAAGTCGAGGTAAACCAGAGCGGTTTCGTCGCCAGCCCCGATAGAAATTGCTCTACCCCAAACATTACCAGCTATGCTGTCCGTTGGGTTACCTACTGCACCCGCAACGGCATTTGTGCCCGGCAAGCCAACCGCTTCACCGATAACGAGAGTATCGGTGGTATCAACGGTCATTGCGCAAGGCCCTCTTGTTTGCAGCCACCCGTAGGATGATGCAGCGATAGCAACCGCAGGAACGCCAACGGCTGATCCTGTTGCCGTGGTAACGGGGTGTACTATCGTCTTTTTCCAGAGATTTTGTTTGATGCTGATCTCTGAGGTAGCGGTGAACGCTACCCGTATTCCGCCCGGATCCAAAATAGTAACAAAGGGGTCGGTATCGTGAACTGTATGCGATGCTATGCTGTACACTTCATTAAGACCTGTAACTTTGTTGACTATCAGCCAGCCTTCATCCCAATCGTGCGCTACAAAAGTAGAGCCGGTTGAAATTAGGATACCGAACACTGTAGCCCCTATCGCAGCGGCTTTGCCTGTCTGGACTATCTCAAGCCAGTTGCCCGGGGTTATTGCCGATTGACACATTAAAGCTTTCTCAAGCTGTGTTGTTCCGGCATGGGTGTAGCGGTAAATCCTACCATCGTCCAGTTCCATCTTTGCGCCTATCGCAAATTCCTGTACTAATGATGCTGTCCAGGGCATATTGCGCGCTTGTGAAGGAGCGGTAATTGGACCTACTTTGTAACCACCTCTTGCGTTACTCATAGTTTCACCTACGCTTTCTTTTTGAGCGATATTTCAACTACCGCTGGGCCTTCGACTCTGACTGCGCCGAAACTGTGGGCCATGTAAGGTTGGAGAGCGTAACGCTTGGTGGATTCCTCTGTCAACTTGGTTATAATGTCCTGTCCTACGCCGAGCTTAATTGCACCCTGTGCGTATGCGTAGCACTCTACGGCTTCATCTGCTGTCTCTGCCTCGCTATCCCTCAAATGACCCTTAGTAGCGTCCTTGAAGTCTTGAAGTAGGTGAAACTTGAAGCCCATAAAGGTATCTATCTTGCCTTGCGCCAAAGCCTTAACCGTGTTGTAATCTATACTCTTTATTTCGGTTGTGTTTAACAACTGAGCAAGGTTGTATGGATTGTACACGAAGTGCCTCTGGCGTTCGGGGTCGATATCCCCTTCGTCGAGCAACTGCTTGCAAGTGAGCAGTTTTGCGATTGTCAGCGGCGTTGCCGTTTGCGCAGAGTGGTTTGACCCTGCCGTAACAACTGTTCCGTCACTGTCAACTAAACGACACTCATCGATGTCGTAGTTGTTGATTGTAGTTCCCCCGGATTGACCTGCGGCGGCTGTACCACCTAAAGCATCGTAAATATGCTTATCAATCCTTCGGTTTGCAGCGGCAAAGAAAGATCGGATAACTGTACTCGTTGGACTGATAAGCAATTTCTTCTGGTCAAGCTTATCTACCAGGTCAGCGATATCCCAATCTATCATAGTTCCACGCCGCCTACTGTATTGCGTGGGGTTCAACGGCGTGTCACCATGCCGTTCCGTGATGTCCTGCCCGGCGTTCGCTCCTATGCGTTCGCCGTAGAAGTTCCGGCCTACGACCGATTCCTCTTGACAGGTAGCCCGAAGGCGTGTGTCCATTTGCTGAGACAAAAACAGGATAACACCCCTGTATTGCTCCACAAATGATTCTGTGATTTCAAAAGCCATAGTGGCTTCTCCTAAATAAAGTAACATTTATTCGGAAAAGCCACCTGGTTTCGACCAGACTTCCCCTGCCGTTTGCGTTCGGTCAGCGGTATTCTTTCACACGGTCAGCCGGATCCATTAGGACCGCCCGGACTGAATTACTTAACGGTGTTCTCCTACTTA
>SDBV01005200.1_pt1 | contig 18426 bp, 12 predicted proteins | sample 2277081 | NCBI WGS metagenome assembly SDBV01 (sample SAMN10402039, study PRJNA504765) | marine sediment metagenome | isolation source: marine sediment core GS10_PC15, 223 cmbsf | place: Arctic Ocean: Southern Knipovich Ridge | collected 2010 | reverse complement strand
TAGCATGTTCTGCCAGAGGCTGCGGAGAGTTTAAGAGACAGCATGTCTCTTATTAACATTGAGCTAGAGTAGCAATTTTATCTTTGAAACGCTCAATAGTCATTTGTTGGTTACCCCAATAGTTCCATTCGTTGTACTGATCTATGTCCTGTAGCCACGCAAGTGGAATTGCGTTAAAACCATACAGCGCACCAGCTATGGCTCCAGTTATAGATGCGTTCGTATCTGTGTCACCTCTTACGTTGGCTGAACGAATGATAGCATCAGCAAAAGTATCTGTATTACGCAGCGCCCACATAACAACAGACATTGTGTGGACGATCCAACCATTACCACCGTTGAGCTCTTTATATTTTAAGAGGTGAGCGCTACTAAGTGCTTTGTATAGTTCCTTTGAGACGTAGTTCTTGACTAATGTCAAGCAATCATTAATAGCATTTTCTAAAACAGCTCTATTAATGAGCCGATGAATAAGACAACTAACAAAAACTGCCGCATATACCGAGTCATTATTCATATGTGACACCTGGGCTTGTTTTATTGCACTATCTATAACCTGGCTGTAGTGACTATAATGATGTAGAATAGGTATAGGCCATACTCGCATCGTTGCTCCGTTAGCTGCAGATTTAGGCTTTTTTTGGTATGCTGTATAGGAAGCTTGTTCCCAATTACTCCCATCAAGCTGCATTGCACCAAATACCTTGCGAGTATGAGTCCCAATATCAATAGGATCAGAATCAGCCCATTTCTTAAACTCGCGGGCAACTGCAGTAGGTATTAATGAACGGTCTTCACTCATTATAGCATCAATTAATGCTAGAGACATTTGTGTGTCATCAGTAAAAGTACCAGCTGGAAGATTCAGTGCTGACAACAATCCTTCAAATTGACCCGAAGGGTGCATTTTTTTGATAATTTGTTTATGTTTGTGATCAAATTCTATAGGCATACCAAACGCATCACCAACAACAGCACCAATCCCCGCTCCATACAACTTGTCGAGACGATCCAAGCTACAACGCTCAGTTACAAAAGGATAGTATTTTGCTAACCATCTGGAAAGATGTTTACCAGATGTTCTCCAGTTGTGGTGAAGAATATTAGCTCTACGTAAGTTGTACACGTAAGGATCTTCATTATGATAGGCTTTAATATTTTCCCACATTAACAGGGGGAATAATTCATTAGATAGTTTTTCAGGAAAGTATCCCTTTGGAACTCCATTATAAATAAGCATATATAGAAAATAATTGAGATCTCTGCCTAACACAAATGGTGGTAAACCATTATGAGGCTGATGCCCATGTACAGCGGATCCAAAATCGATAATCATTAACGCAATATCCTCATAATCTTCACTTTGGTTCTGAAACATTATATTATCAAAGGTTAGATCGTTATGGTTAATTTGTTTCTCTTCAAGGTAATACACTGCCTTGGCAAGTTGATACAATGTCTCTGCCCACCATTCGATTGACATTTGGACGTTCTGTGCTATGACATCACCCAATGATATCTCAGCTGGCTGCATAACTAGATACAATGTATTTTCACACACATAGTCCAGATACAGGAACGGGAATAAGAGTGGAGCTCTTTCTGCCAAGAGATCATCAGATATCATTTTCATGATTCTCTTTTCTCTATTAGAACGTTCACTGACTTTTTGAGTTTTGATGATGTAATAGTTACGGAGCTTTGGGATATTCTCAAGTGTAAGCGATGCTTTGTATATTTTACCTACTGTCCCCTCACCAGCTGGTTCCATGGAACCTATCCAACGCGCCGTATGGCATGGATCGGCCATGCCCGCAAGGTGATAATATAATTCATGATTAATCCAAACTCGGCTACAGTCTACCATCTTAAATTGATGAAAGAGAATATTTTGGGCAAATTGATTACCGCTTTTCTTAAAAGCGGGCCACGGTAAGCGGAGCGGGGCGACCAAAGTACAAAATTGATTTATTTAAAGCTAGGTCTTCCTTAAATCAGGAAGTACAATCCAATGCAAGCAATGTTTGTCTATGGTCAAGAATTAGATACAAGGACGGATATAATCAGAGCAGGCGTAATTCCTTTTACAGTACAAGACCGTAAGCTCTACTTCCTGCTTGGTATTGACCGTCGTACCCGTGAACTAACAGACTTTGGTGGAGGCGTAAAGGTCACCGACAAGGGCCCTATAGGGGGAGCATACCGCGAACTTTACGAAGAGACTTGCAAAATATTCGGTAGCACTGTTACCAAAGAACAGCTAAAACATTCTCTGGCGCTAACAAACCAAAACACTGCCATCTTCTTCTTACGTATTGAGTCTGCATGGTTAGATTCTGCAGAAGAAGTTTTTCGCGCGTGTCAGGAGGAGTTGCGTGAAATCAAAAAGTACAACGAACTGATCGGAGTGAAATGGGTTGTTGATCGCGATTTCGAGCTGGTTGCCTTTAACCGAAGGAGTCAGTGCATGTGGAAGAGAATCCAAAATATGTTGTGTATGAATACCACTTGGAATGAACTACGTCTAAGGTTAATATTGGGACCAGAACTAACTAATGCAGTTAAAAACTCGTGGTATTGTCTCTCCCAAAGTTTAAACGATGCACAAAAAATAGTATCACAATCTTGCCCCTGAAAAAAGCAATAACAGTAGGCGGGGCGTAGCTATCATACCTACACTGTATAAGCTTTTAGAGGATTGGGTCCTCAAAACAAAAAATGTACATACATTTTTGTATTGTCCACGTACAATACAAAAACTGAATTTATACTCTCTTAATATCTACTTTACATGAAGATTTTGGTTGCTGGTTCTCGCAATTACACTAACCGTCGCAAAATTCATAATGTCCTCAGCGTGCTGCCCTCGGACACTGTGGTAGTCCATGGTGACTGCCGTGGAGCGGATCGCATATCAGCTTCAGTAGCAACAGAGCTAGGAATGTCAGTTAATTCTTATCCGGCCGATTGGGAACAATATGGCAGAGCAGCTGGACCCATAAGAAACCAGAAAATGTTGGATGAAGGTGGTATAGAGAAAGCTATCATTTTTCACGAGTGTCTTGCAGAATCCAAAGGTACAAAAGATATGCTGGCCAGATTAAAAAAGAAGGGTATCCCTATAGATATTTATGATTAGCCGGCTGAAGGCCGCTAGTTTCACTATAGACGACACATTTGCATATAGGCTAACAGGAATGTAAATGCAGTACAAAAATTGAATCCTGGAGCCCAGTTTGCTCCAAAAACAGCTCAATGTCGTCTCCTGCTATTCAACACCCTGCCTACACTACTAAGCGTCATCAGTGCGGCACCTGCGGCAAAGTACACTCCTTTCGCTTTCGCTGCACCAGCTGCCAAAGCGCCAAGCACATAGCAGACAACTGCCCTCTCTGCTGCAGCACCTGCGGCCAAGTGTACAAGCTCAACTGTACCATCTGCCAAAGCATGGAGCATATAGCGGAAAACTGTCCCCAAAAACCCAAGTTGGAGGAAGACGAAGTGGAGGAAGAAGACGAATATGAATTTGATCTTCAGGCAAGTTTTCACGACCCTTTTAAAGCTGTGTTGAAGTTAAAGACAAACAAAAGAAAGAGACTTTATGATTAGAATCTCTAACACCATTGGGCTAGAATCATCTACCAAGAAATATGGACCCATTGCTTGTCGTCTACCAATACTGACCCCTAGCTACTTTAAAAGTTGCTGCTTACCGAGCCCTGCAGGGCTAGCGGTCTCCGACCGCGTACTTTTGTTAAAGTAGTTATGAAGAATAAATATTCAACTGGGGCTTGGCAGCATCCTGATTCACAGCAGCGTAGGTTGCGCCACCCACCACCAGCACAACCAATGTTACGAGCCACGGGTTGAGACAGTATGGGCAATCGCTATTGGTGCTACTTTTCACTAGAAAACTTGGACGGATGATAAGTATCAAGAAGATGGTGATTGCAACTGCGATCACTGGAATAAATTGCTTGTCCATAAAAAGTTGAAACATGCTTACTGAAAGCCATCATAATATTTTGGAAATTGGTATTTTTGGTAGTCCTTAAAAAAAAATACCTTTTATTAAAGTAATGGTACTGTTATCAGTCAAAAGTATTCAGGGACGAAGAGAATATATGGAGGATCGTTATGCTTATATCGAGGATAAAGGTATTATTATAGCCATGATTTGTGATGGTCATGGTGGCTATCAAGTAGCGGCAGAAACTACAAGGGAACTACCTCGACTTATTCTCAATGCTCTGCATAACACCCAAGGTAGTAATGTTAAGCATGCCGAAGCTATACGTAATGTTATAATTAGTTGGGGTGACGACATGCGTCCCCATCGTAGCGGTAGCACTCTTACTGGTGTTGCTATGAAATATGGTATTGTCTATGTTTTTAATTTGGGCGATTCCCGAACTTGTATGCAAATAGCCCCAGGTGCATTCATATACATGTTAAAACCATTATTTAATCACCGCGGTAGTTTTGTGGACAGGATACTTGTAAATTACACTCAATCGCAGTTCTTTTGTACTACTGATCATGATGGTGAATCAGATGAGGAGAGTTTTCGCGTATATGCCGCTGGAGGGAAGATTGTTAGTAATCGTCTTAATGGTATACTTAGCGTTACTCGTGCTTTAGGTGATGCTGATGTTGGTCCTGGTATTAGCTATGTTCCTGATGTATTTTGGGTAAAAAAACAACTAATAGGTCCTGTCTTAATGTATTCTGATGGTATATATGAACCACAACGGTCCCAGGTTGCTAATTTTAACGACCGCTACTTGTATTATCTTGCCACGCGCTTTAATGCCGATGTCTTGGTAACTTATGCCTCTAATAAAGGTAGTGAGGATAATTTGACCGCAATGTTGGTATCTTTCTAATTTAAAGTAGGTGTTTTTATTATAGAGTCGGAGAACAAGTTTCATTCAAGAAAATTCTTCCTGGTAATATTCGCACATTATGACCGCGAAAGTATCGTGGCGAAAAAGGAAGTATCGCTAACGTGGTATCCTTGTTATCAAGAACTATATAATCGTTGATATTCATCTCTTTAGTGTCATAGTCACTAATATTATGTTTTTTCAAGGCTATTATTAATATTTTGTGGAATTGACCACGTGTCATTTTCTTTACCCCTCTAGCGTAACAACCTCTACTTTTGATATACATAGCATCACATTTATGTGTGTATTCGATATCGGGGTCTGAACTGCTCGAAAGTTTTTTATATATACAAAATATCAGATCCCTATCATAGTTCTGCTCCTTATTATCTAGGAGCTCGACAGTATCTGGAAATTCTTTCCACACATAATAAAGCCACGGATGTACGTCTACATAACTATACCGCTCATATTCGATGCTTTCACCTTTACGAAGGCTTAATGTATTATTATAATGCCCCTTACTCTCATTAAGGATTTGATCCATCCTTGGATAACGCGTGATTAGGATTATTTTATCTTCATCATTACAGACATAGTCCGGATTCAAAATACTCATGGCCACGTCATAATGAAGATCTACGGGAATTTTTTTGGCAACCTTGGAGGCGTGTTTCCTTACGGCTAATGTCTTGAGAGTGTCCATTTTGGTTTAGACTATAATTGAATTTTAAACAAATCAATTTTATGCGGGGTTTGCGCCCCCGGCAACGACGACGCAGGCCTTTCTTTCTAAGCTGTGCGGACCACGGGAGCACTCGGAGAAGCTCCGCTTCTCCCTCGTGGGGAATCCGAAGGATTCCCTAGAGGTGCATGCACCTGCTCTTTTGACGCCGCACGCTCGAAGAGCTAGCCGAACGGCCTACTTTAAAATACGCGATCTCCGACCGCTAGCCGCTGCTCTACCGTAGGAAAAAGTAGTCCGCTTCGGTAAGCGGAAGGCCAAAATTGATTTACCGCTTTTAAGAAAAGCGGGCCAAAACCGCTTTCGCGGAGCGCTTTGATCTACTTTTTTAGAAAGTAGTAAAATTGATTTACCGCTTTTAAGAAAAGCGGGCCAAAACCGCTTTCGCGGAGCGCTTTGATCTACTTTTTTAGAAAGTAGTAAAATTGATTTATTGTATCTAGATTCAGGCAAAGGTAGTTGGGTCAAACATGAACGCTCTCAGTGATGATGCTATTGATCTCTACATGCTGCCAAACGAAATGCTCTCACACATTGCATCGTTTCTAATTTATGACAACCGATCACGCGGTGCATTCACTTGTGTTTGTTGCTGGTTCTATGGTGTGGCACATGACACATTCGACCAATCACCGACATTCCAGTACACATGTCAACAAGGGTACACTGATGTGGTGCGGTTACTGCTAGCCGATGCACGTGTCGACCCCACGGCCTACAACAACCATGCGATCCGAGGGAGCTGCCAGAAGGGGCTTGCAGATGTCGTGAAGTTACTGCTGGCCGATGGTCGTGTCGACCCCACGACGGTCGACAACTATGCCATCCGATGGAGCAGCGAGAACGGGCATGCAGGCGTCGTGCAGCTGCTGCTGGCAGATGGACGTGTCGACCCCACTTCCAAAAAGAACTATGCGATTCGTCTGAGCAGCTGCAATGGACACACCGACGTCGTGCAGTTGTTGCTTGCGGATCCGCGTGTTGACCCCACTGCATGCGGCAACTCTGCAATCCAAGAGAGCAGCCGTCATGGACACGCAGACGTGGTAAAGCTATTGCTGGCTGATGGCCGTGCAGATCCGACAGCCAACGACAACTATGCAATCAAGTTGAGCAGCAAGAGGGGATATGCAGACGTTGTGGAGTTGTTGCTGGCAGATGGCCGTACCGACCCTACCGCCGGTAGCAACTTTACCAATGCTATCCAAATGAGCATCTACAGTGGACATGCAGGCGTCCTGAGGTTGTTGCTTGCCGATGGACGTGCTGATCCAACCGCAGGCGGCAACCGTAAGATCGGACAGAGTAGCTACTTTGGATACACTGACGTGGTGAGGTTGTTGCTGGCGGATGGACGTGCAGATCCCACCGCGGTCGGCAACTGGGCGATCCAATACAGCAGCGAAAGTGGTCAGACAGACATTGTGAAACTGTTGCTTGCCGATGGACGTGCTGACCCAACGGCATACAACAACTTTGCGATCCGGGAGAGCTGCAGCTTGGGACTCACAGGTGTCGTCAAGCTTTTACTAGCCGATAAACGTGCCGACCCTACTACTGATAACAACTGGGCGATCCGGGAGAGCAGCAAAAATGGACACACAGAAGTAGTAAAGTTGCTGCTTGAGGATGGGCGTGTTAACCCCGCGGCGCTCAACAACTATCCGATCCTAACAAGCAGCCAGTATGGACACACTGACGTCGTAAAGTTGTTGCTTGCTGATGGGCGTGTTAACCCCGCAGCCTGGAACAACTTTGTGATCCAGGAGAGCTGCAGATGGGGACTCACAGGTGTCGTGCAGTTGTTGATTGTTGATGGACGTATCGACCCTACTACTGATAACAACTACGCACTTCGACAGAGCAGCTACTATGGACACAGAGAAGTAGTAAAGTTGCTGCTTGAGGATGGGCGTGTTAACCCCGCCACCTGGAACAACTATGCGCTCCGAGTGTTTGCTTACGGGCGCGATTGTAGTATAGATGGCTGGGACGACGAAGAAGAAGAGCAACAGGCCTCTACAAGACGACAGAAACGACAAAGAAGATTAGTGCGCGTAGAAGCGAGGAAGATCTCCGCAAGACGACGGAAACGACAAAGAAGGTTAGTGCGCGTTGAAGGAGAAGCGGGGAAGACCTCTGCGAGACGACAGAAACGACAAAGAAAGTTAGTGCGCGTAGAAGCGAGGAAGATCTCCGCGAGACGACGGAAACGACGAAAGCGCATGTCAACAGAATTGCTTAAAATTGAACTTTAAGGGTACTTGCGTGTAAAGCAAGAGATGAGAATAAAATTACGTAATTTTAGGTGTCATACAAATAGTCAATTCAAGTTACCCGACTCTGGGTTGGTGCTCTTGGCCGGGAGCTCCGGATCCGGCAAGTCGACTCTTCTGAAAGCAATATTATATGCCTTGTTTGGAACCAAAGCCGTACGAAAACCGTATACATTTGGTGTAGCGACATGTAGTGTTACATTGGAATTTATGGGGATGAAAGTGCATCGTACTAATCGTCCGAACCGAGTTGTAGTTAATGATAATCTTGAGGATGCTGCAGCACAAGCATACATTGATGAGAAGCTTGGCCTAGGTTATGATGAATTCCTTGTTTCTAGTTATATTCCTCAAAAGAATAATAGTAGTGTTCTTTCATTAAGCCAATCAGAACAATTACGCATGATCAAGACCCTTGCTTTTGAAGGAGAACAAAATGAATTACACAAGGAAAAACTCAAAGAAATGATACGTAACTCTTCTGATACCCTCGTAGAAAAACGTACTGAAACACAATTTTTACAACAAGAAGTAGATCGTATTCGATACACAATTGTTCCTATTGAATTTCCATTAACAACCAAAGATGAAACTGAAGAGGAGACGTTAGAAAACTATCGTAAACGGATGCGCTCATTTAATCAACGTATGGCTACGTTTCTCGAATCTAAAGCTCAGTTTACTGAAGAATTACAGAACCACTCCCATGCAAAAATAGAATTAGATATGACTAGTGAAAAGCTAGTTGGTGTCAATAAGCAATTAGCCAAAATAAATGCACGTCACCAGCAAGTAGCTCTTCTATTAAAAGACGTCCCAGAAGATCTAGAGGCTCAAATGGAAACTACTAAATTAGAAATTCAGTATCTAGAATGCCAGAAAGAGCACGTCGCCCTCCAAGCACAATACACCCAAATTAAAACTGCCGAAGCGAGTGAGCGCGAGATTCATAAAGCAGAACTAGAACAGGAATTGTGGAAATATCGTGGTCAAACCGCCAAAGACGAACTTGAGAACTACCAAGATCAGTTTCGTCTTTGGGAACAATTTTTAACAGCACGAGATAAACTCAAAGATTTACAAAAAGAACTCAAACTTGACGATAATACATGCCAGGAAGACATGATTGACTACTACCAAGAACTAATAGAGCGAATCAAAGAAGAGAAAGCTAGTTTATATCACCAAAAGGAACAATTGACGATTGCTGGCGAAAAGTTGGCTTTAGAAAAAGAAATCATTCATTGTCCAGAATGTGAAGCTCCATTACGCTGGCAAAACAAAAATTTGGTGTCAGTTCGCGAGTATCAACCAGTAGAAGAACGTAACTATAACATCGAAATAGAGACTGTAGAGAAAAGTATTTCTAATCTAGATAAGACAAAAGCTGGATATGAGAAAGATCTCCAACGTATACATGCAATAGTCTTTCCTTTATTGCCTAAACCCGATCCGCAGGTCTACAATCAAATAAAACAACATATCCAAACGTTAACGACTTTTATCGCTCAAAACATACAGCGGGAAAAAGAATTAGCGCGTATTGCACGCGAATCTACTGATAACTACATAACGCCAGCATTAAAGGATATTAAACAACAACTCGGTAGCAAAAAAGAAGTATTGGATAAAATTTTGTCAATGTTAAGTGCAGTTCCTACAAAAGATATCTCTACACTTTGTGAGCAGTTACATTACATTAGTGAACAAGTTGTTCATTATCAAGAACATACTGAAGAGCTACAGCAGATAAATACTGCATTAAAAGATTTGGGTAATAAATTTAAGCGCTATAACTCTCAAGTACAAAGCCTCGAGAAACAAGTTGCAGTGATTAATACAAAAACCATCAAGAAAAAGATTGCTAGTGTCGATCGTAATATCATCAAGGTCAAAAAGAAACAGACAGAAGATGAAGAATTAGGTGAACAGGTAGATCAGTATCTTTTTTATTGTGAGCAACAAAAAGAACTGGATCGTTGGGAGAAGAAGCTGGCAGCCGTTGTTAAACAATTTAAAACCGCCGAAAAGATCCATACTGCCCATTTAACACTGAAAGAAAAATACGTGCAGGCAGAAATTTTGGCGCTCGAATCCACTATTAATAGTATTAACGAACATACGCGCTATTATCTAGATACATTCTTTACCGATGATCAGCTGTCTGTAGCGCTAGCGGCTACTCATAAAGGTAAGAAAATTCAAACCCTCAAAATCAGTACTGTTATTAATTACAAGGGAAATGAATATGATAATATTAGTCAAATGTCGGGCGGAGAGTTTGACCGCTGCACTTTATCTAGTATATGTGGTATTAATTCCATGTTGGGATCTCCGATACTTGTTTTAGATGAGTCTCTGGCTTCTTTGGATGCGGATACTAACACTGAGATAATCCGTTTTTTAAGTGAATTAGCTCAAGACAAGTTAATATTAATCTGTAGTCATGAGGCAGTACGTGGTATTTTTGACGAGATTATTGAACTATAGCCGTCCGCTTGCTCTTTGAGGCCTTTCTCTAGCTTGCCGCGCGCCAGCTTTGCTGGTTACAAGTAGATCAACGAAGCGGGCGAAGCCTGCGGTGTCAAAAGAGCAGGGCTTCCCCTTCGCGGGAAATCCAAAGGAACCCGCACAGCTTTCTTAAGAAGAAAGCTGGCCAAAGAAGTGGCGCGAGCGCCAGTCTCCGGTTTTAGCCCGAAGGGCGCGCCGCGTAGCGGCTACCTACTTTTTACCAAAAAGTAGTAAAATTGAATTTACTGAGAGTAGATAGAGTGTAAAGTAGCTCGTCTCCTATGCAAACACACAAGAACGAAACTACCGATGATCTCTTCTATCTACTTACTGCGGAGTATCAAGATCAGAAGCCATGGTGGAGGGTAGCAAAGGCATACTTTGATAGCCATACATTAACCGAACATCAGATTGACTCGTATCATACATTTATGTGTGAAAAGCTTCCTACCATTATTACTGATACGGAGTTTGAGTATTCCAAGGATGGTAGTACCTATGTGGTTTCATTTGAAAATGTATACGTCAAGAAACCCGAGTTTACTGAACCAAGTGGTGTAACTCGCAAATTGAAACCGCAAGATTGTCGTATTCGTAATCTCAATTATACTTGTCGGATTTATACCGACATTACTCGTTACGTTATTGACAAGGAGGGTAAGATTGGTGAATCGAACACATTCTCTGATGTTTTCATCGGAGCTATACCCTGCATGGTACTTTCAGACTACTGCCACCTCAGCACAAAAGACAATTATGGCAAAATCAAGAATGGTGAATGCCCTCATGATCCAGGTGGTTACTTTATAATTAATGGTTCCGAGAAGGTCTTAATGAGTCAAGACCGAATGGCACATAACGAAATCTTTGTCTTTAAATCCAAAAGCAAGGATACAATCAAACTGCCAGTTCCGGGTACTGACAAAAACTATAGCTTACCATGTGCTTGGTCTGCAGAAGTTCGGTCTTATTCTAGCATGTACGAACCTAATATTTCTACAACCTACCTAAAGTTCAGTCGACAGCAACTGGACAAGGGCGAGGATCATCGTTTGTATGCAGAGCTTCCTGGAATGAAAGCACCAGTTCCCTGGCCGACTATTTTTATGGCCTTGGGTGTAACTGATAAGAAAGAGATGATCAGTTACGTCTGTTCATCAGACGACATTCCAATGCTGACTCTACTACTTCCAAGTCTTGATTGTCCGCCCCTTGAGACGCAACAAGCTGCATTAAATTATTTGACAGAGTTTGTATATACAACTCAAAAAGACCAACGTCTTCCGATGCTAAAAAAGATTCTTCGTGAAAAACTGTTTCAGAATGTGCCACAAACACACATGAAACGGTTTTACCTCGGACACATGACTCACCAACTTTTAGCTACCGTTCTTGCTCGCCGAAAGGAAGATGACCGTGATCATTACGGCAAAAAGCGCGTGGAGACCGCTGGTAACCTCATCAACAACTTGTTCAAGAGCATTTGGAAGCGTATCATCCGCGAGGTGACCAATAACCTCGTAAAAAAACGTACTAGCGACCTGGCGCAAGTATTTTTTGGAAAAATCACCAACTATATAAAGCCGCCGTTTGCAACTGGCAATTGGTGTGCTACAAAGTCAACCAATAAAGCATCCAAAGCTGGGATCAGTCAAATCCTAAACCGACACAACTATGTGTCTACTATCAGTAATCTACGCCGAGTCATTACACCTAATGACAAGAATAGTAAGATCATCAAACCACGTCATCTCCACAATTCCCAATGGAATTACATCTGTCCTGCAGAAACTCCAGAAGGACAATCAACTGGTTTGATCAAGAATTTGAGTATGTTCACCGCGGTGAGCTTGGGTAGTTCTGAAGATCAAATTATTGATTGGTTGAAGATGTCTCCAGATCTTGCAAATTTAATGTCTAAACTTTCCGAGATTACGCCACATAAAGTCCAAACCAAAAAAAAGGTTTTTCTTAACGGCAGTTGGATAGCAATCACTGATTCTCCAGATGATCTAGTTGCTAGACTTCGTGCACTTCGTCGTGAGGGCAAGATTGAATTTGAAGTCAGCATTTCTCTTACTAAAGAGGGGGTACGTATTTATACAGATGAAGGACGCGTATTATCACCGCTCTTTATCGTTACCAATGGAAAGTTGAAGGATATCCCGGAATCCTTCACTTGGCGTGAGCTTCTCGATAAAGAAGTCATTGAATACTTGGATGCTGCTGAACTGGAGACTATCAAACATTCTGAATACCCATGGAAACTGTCTAGTAAAGACATGCATGCCTTTATCCACCCTTGCTTCATGCTTGGCGTTTCTGCAAGTACTATACCATTTCCCGATCACAACCAGTCGCCGAGAAACATTTATCAATGCCTATGGGAAGAGGAGCCAGTTCTGATGAGTAATGGTACAAAGAAACCCATCAAAGATGTGGTTAGCGGTGACGAAATTGTCACTTTTGACCCACACACTTTTGAAACCATGACTACTACTGTTACGCATGCACATACTGCCTCAACTAGTAAAAAGATGCTGCAATTGAAAACTATTAGTGGGCGTACGATTGTAGTGACTGTGGATCACAAAATGATGACCCAAAGGGGATGGGTAGAAGCAGGTCAGCTCCAAAACACTGACAAACTTGCAATTTCCAAACTTGCAATTTCCCTAGAACAAGATCACGTCAGCACTGCAACAGACAGTTGCAACTTGAAAGAACATGAACGACCAGATAAGTGGAACCTCGATCATAAAAATTGTGTGCTTTTTGTTCCACTCAAAGATATTACCGAGACTGCTAACGTCAGGATTGGTGATATTACTACTGCATCTAAAAACCATTGTTTTATTGGAGGCGCTGGTTTCTGTGTACACAATTCTTCGATGGGCAAACAGGCAGTGGGCATCTATTCTCTAAACTTTCTCCATCGTTACGACACTATTGCACATATTTTGTGCTATCCTCAAAAACCGTTGGTTAATACCAAGACGATGCGATTAATGGGTACTGACGAGTTGCCAAGTGGTCAAAACTTGGTTGTTGCAGTAATGAGTGCTGCTTTTAATCAAGAGGATTCAGTAATAGTTAACCAGCGAGCCATTGACAATGGTGCTCTCCGAAGTATCAATTATACTACCTACAGTGAAGCTTGCCATCGCAAGGGCAACACTATTGACGAAATCAGGCGCCCCGAAAGAGTCTTTGTGAAAGAAACTCGTTTAAAAGGTTATGCTAAACTTGATTCAGACGGTGTAAGCCGAGAAAATACTCCGCTCGCCAAGCGTGACGTGGTAATTGGCAAAGTCAACAGCACTACCGAGATGGTTAGGGATATCAGTATAGTGGTAAAGTCCAATGGTATGGAAGAGAACGCAGTTGTAGAACTCGAACGAGATGACCACCGGGTGTATGCAGTTTACGAGGGATCTGCAGTTGTAGATCGTGCAGTGCTTACTTTGAACGAGGACTCTTATCGTACTGTAAAGGTCCGAGTCCGCCAGATGCGGATACCCAAAATTGGTGACAAGGTAGCTTCACGAGCTGCACAAAAGGGTATCATTGGGATGATTCTTCCCCCAGAGAATATGCCCTTTGCAGCAAAAACCGGAATGACTCCGGACTTGCTCATGAACCCCAATGCATTCCCTAGTCGTATGACCATGGGCCAAGCATTGGAAGCCGTCCTTGGCAAGGCTTGTTCTTTGAATGGTGCCTATGCGGACTGTACACCATTTGAACCAGAGTTTGACAAGGGAATAGTAGCAGCGGAACTGGCCAGATATGGCTTTGAAGAATATGGTGACGAAGTAATGATCAATGGGATGACGGGGGAACAAATCCAGTGCAAAATCTTTATGGGACCTACTTACTACCAGCGTTTAAAGCATATGGTTGATGACAAGATTCATGCCCGTGATCAGGATGGTCCTCGTGAGACTTTGACTCGTCAACCAGTTGAAGGTCGCAAGCGTGGTGGTGGTTTCCGTATGGGAGAGATGGAGACTTGGTGCGGTATCTCTCATGGTGCTAGTGCATTCTTGATTGATCGTCTGGTCAACAACTCGGATGGTTACGAGATGTTTGTTTGTGATTATTGTGGGAACACTGCCATTGCTACGCTAAAGACTCAGCGGTTCGAGTGTAAGCGTTGCCAGCAGAACACAGCAATCAGCAAGATTCGCATCCCATACGCCTTCAAGCTACTCATGCAGGAACTACAGGCGTGTTGTATTGGTGTATGGTTCAATGTAGACACAGAAAAGACAATGATCGCAGCGCCTACACCTTCCCACTAAAAAGAGCTGCCACCTTTCTTGGAAAGAAAGCTAACCAAAGAAGAGCCGGTGCTAAAGCACCGGCTCATGTTTTTTAAAAGTAGAGCTCTTTTTGAATCTAGCATGCTGATGGCAATACTGTGGGGAAGTCCCCACCACCCCTCGCTGCCTCTGGCAATACTTACGAATAAACTTTACGAGCCTCTGGGTTCACAAAGTTTATATACTGGTTACATTTATTTTTGGTGCTGCTTCTTCCACCTGGCTGCAGCTTGTACAATTTCAGTACACAGTTTATTTTCAATAATCTCTAGATCTGGTTGCTGATCTTTACCTGCGCCTGCAGGATCCCATTCTGGGTCCTCTAATAGTCCTTGCTGAATATGAGAATCATAACTCCAGCTCGCAGCACCACGTACAACTTCAGGCTGCAGTTCATTATTGGACACTGACTTTACACGGTTAGGAAACCTCTGATCACCGGTAGCATAGTACAATGTCCACAGCCTATCCAAATCGCCAGCAGTTAACGTATTACGTAAATCAAGTAATCGATCTACTTCTAGTTGATAGTCTAGAGCATCATTTTCTTCTAGAGGTTCTTTCAGATCAGTAAATGTATCTCGTACTGCCCACACAAATACACGGTATTTGTTACCAAGAGCTTTTTGATAAATAGTATCATTCGACCGTATGGCGATGTAATTTTCCATTGTTGGATGTCTATAGAAACAATTAAAGATGTCTGACTGTTCCTCTATTGCTTTAACCTCCTCAAGAGTAAGCTCCTGAGTGTCATCGTCACCCAAAATATTTTCTGTAGCACTACATGAACTAAATTCGTTACCCATTTATTGAAGTAACGAATCTTTTAAGGCAGCAGCAGGCATCGAACCTACATCTCCTTCCCCACTTGGCCAGGTAGTAACAAAACCTGAACCCTTTAACTCTCGGGATTCTAATGATTTTCAGTTGATTGCGGTTTCTGTCTAAGGATGGCGGCCAACACATCCAACAGACAGATTTGACTTCTTCCCGTCAGCCAACAACAGGAAGCCGGTCGCAGGAATCGGTATACATATACACCAATAGTAACCACCTTTAGGTTACAAAGGCACCATACCATTAGACCATACTGCCATATATATATATTGTACGTTCTCTTTAAAGTATTTTACAGTACTCACATGTAGGCAATATTCTGAGCAATCATTATCTTTAAACCACACGGCTCACCACGGCTCGTCACGAGCCGTGGTGAGCATTATTTCAGGCTAAATTGCCCCTATTATGCAGAACTGTGTCGTGGGACGGCTCTTCTGTGTCGTGGCATGGCTCTTTCATGGCTCTAAGCAGGGGGCCCTGCTTAGAATGATTCTTAACAAAATGGGACAGCGGCTGCCTAAAGGCTTGGTGGAAAGGTAGCTGTGATGATTCGACCCCTGGCGATGTTTTTAAATGTGCACAATAGCATTGATATTAGCTGCTTGCTTTCGACCGGGCCGCCCATGTTGGTTCAGCTGGACGTCGACTTGGTTTCGTGGGTGAGTTAAGAATTATTATATTTATAAACATAAACGTATTGCCGCTTCGCTCGCTACTGACGAGAGCTAGGGATTGCGACAGCAAAAGCACATTAAAATTAAAATAGCAGAGTTTAGTAATGGGACTTTGTTGTTCACGTGAGGAATGCTATCCAGCTGCCAACTGCAATCACTATGCTGGTAACTATGCTTACTATAAGCCAGCATCTTATAATTCTTCTGCTAGTAACTATAGGCCACCACCTTATAATCCCTATAGATAACTGCTGGAAATTTGGTGGAAATGAATAATAAAAAATATTGCATCAACAATACTACTATAAAATCATTATCTAATTATGATTTTATAGTATACTGTACACGAACATGGGCTTTAAAAATAAAATATAGTACAATAATAATGGGAGATAATACTTATAAAGGAAGTACTAATAGTGATAATACCTGGACTGTAGTAGGTAATAGGAAGCGAAGGCCGCCAATTCGTACCATGGATGATCGTCAAGCGCTACCCTATGCGCGTAGCACATACACCCAACATCCTAATGATAACATGGAGCGTATTGACAAAATTTCTGAACCCTGCTGGTTTTATAACAATGGAGGATGTCGCCATAAGGATGGTACAGAAAAAACTGCAGAGGAATGCAAGTATCTGCATCTTTATTCGGAAAATGTCCAGAGACCTCCACATCTCAGCACTAGGAAGCCTTGCGACAAGTTCAATTTAGAAGGAGAATGTAAATGGCATGACAATTGTAAATATTCCCATCGTAATCTAACCCCCGAAGAATGGAGCCGTTTCTATCCTGGAATCCCTTATACCCTCAAAACAAATATTCAAAAACGGCTGGAAATTGAAAGCAATATTCAAGATCTTGAGGGAAGGATGCGAGTAATGGAATTTAAGCAGGACGGTATTAGCAAGGATGTCCAACAATTTGGACATAACCTGCAGCAATGTTTTCGCAAAATTCAAACTTTATTCGACAAAATAAATGAAAAACTCGACAGAAATTGACTACTTATTTAAAGTAGTGCGGCAAGCTACTTGGCTACCGGCTATTGCCTACTTCTAGCGGCCTTTGGCCGCGCGCCAGCAAAGCTGGCTACAAGAAGTAGATCAAGAAGGGAGGGTGCGAAGCACCCTCCCTATTTTAGACCTACCTTTTTCTAAAAGGTAGTAAGCACGCTCTTTTTTAAGTCAACGGCTTTGTTGACTTAAAACACAACTGGATATTTAACTAATGTCCTTTAACAAAAATGCTAGTAAACGTCTAAGTGTTATTGCTGGTATAAATCGAGAAAGTCGCGAAATTGCCGATATCATTAATAGTATTGTACACGAGTACCTCACTAAAACACTAGGTAATGCTATAAAGGTGGTACTCTTCTCTGGACGAAAAACATTGATTGTGGATGACCTCCGCTTTTTATCCCGTATATGTCCAGATTACCCGCAAGTAGCTTGCCCTACAAATTTAGCCAAACTAGCAAAGGTCTGCATCGAATCAAAAGACATTGAAGCAGTACTGCGTGGATATAAAGGTTATTCATTATACACGTTAAAAAGACCTTTTAATAATTTGGTCCGTGGACTAGCACATGAACTTTGCCGCGCGGATATTAGAATTGGTAAAAATGTAATCCCACTCCTCCAGAACATGACTGAACATCAGATTATTAAAATAATGAATCAGGCAGCAACATATACTATTCGTGATAATAGAGATACTTTACTTCCCAAGGATATCGAAACTGCTTTGCGAACAATGTAAACCGTTTACCGCTGTTCTGCAGCTTTACAACCTCTGCATGTCCACTGTGGGGTCGGCCCCAGTCGTCAAACAAAAGTTTGACGGACGTCTGGTCGATGCAACTAGTATCCTCTGGCTGTTCATGCAGATCGCATCGTTGTCGATGGCGGTTGGGTCGACGCGTCCATCGTCAAGCAACAGCCGAACCACATCAGTATGCCCATTCTGACTGCTCATACAGATCGCAAAGTTGTTCCAGGCGGTAGGATCGGCACGGCCATCAGTAAGCAGCAGCCGAACCACGTCGGTGTGCCCATTCTGACTGCTCAGGTGGATCGCAAAGTTGTCATCGACTGCAGGGTCAGCACGGCCGTCCTCGAGCAACAGCTGAACCACATCAGTGTGCCCGTTCTCACAGCTC
>SDBV01005199.1_pt1 | contig 18428 bp, 15 predicted proteins | sample 2277081 | NCBI WGS metagenome assembly SDBV01 (sample SAMN10402039, study PRJNA504765) | marine sediment metagenome | isolation source: marine sediment core GS10_PC15, 223 cmbsf | place: Arctic Ocean: Southern Knipovich Ridge | collected 2010 | reverse complement strand
TTCTGGCTATCTGCCCCAAAGACAAGTTGTAAACCTTGTGGCATATCCTTTTTTTACTGTAAAATTAAAAATTCTTATTTGCGATTGTTCAGGTACTTTTTGGTTTTTTACTGAGTTCTGAACCTACGACCAGAGGAACAAGCGCTAGCTAATTAATTCCATGTATTTGGATCATCTACAATACCTGGTGATCCATGCAGTCTTCAGGGGTATTTGGTCGTAGGACCGCTGTGCTTAACCTACGGACAAAGGGGGCATGAACAGAAAGGGTAAATAAGCATTAATTTTCCATGGCTGAAATCATTGTACTCCACAGTATTACAAGTTACAAACTTGCATCATTTTTTAACCACAAGTTACGCTACGCTAAACTTGCGGCAGGTGGGTTGTAAGCATCCAGTTGGTTTCTTCGCATGATACCTGTTCATCTATTCCTGCGCCCAAACTGGCAACTACTTTATTGTAAAAAGCAATAGAATGAATAATTGGCACCGCACCAGTATAACCCTTATGAATACCGGCATATAATTTCAGCTTAGTGTTATTTAACTTTTCGACAGGTATTCCCCAATACATTGGTGAACGTTTTACCCTTTCAATGAAATCAATTTCATCACAATTTTCACTTGTACAGTGAATAATATCTTCAGCATATTTTTCATTTCGCATTAAGGATTCGAAATACCATCTTTTTAGATCAGTAATTGGAACCCAGACTGAATACTCTTTTACTTTATGCCTCGATTTTATGAAGCTGCACAGAGCTGCAAACCCACCACCACTGGTGCCCACCACATAAATCTTGGTTTTATCGACCGGAAGGTGTTTTATTGCCCAATCGATCTCCTCATCAATATCCTCAATCACATATCTGCTTCCACACGCTTTTAAGTGATTATTGGAGCCACGAAAATCTGGTTGGATGTAATTCCAGTTTTTCTTTTTAGTTTCGGGAGCCAATGAGTTTCTATAAGTTGTAAAATCAGAACTCCACTGATGCAGAGAAACCACCAACGGTTTTTTGCCAGAACCAGTTGCTTTGTAGTAATAAAACTGCTGGATTGTACCGTCAAGAGATGAGACTATACTGTCTTTTTGAAAACCTTTCCAGGGTGCATCTTGTGCATACGCTTCTTTGTATATCAAAATGAGACCAACAAAAAAATGGAATGTTAAACAAATGAACCTCATTTCTTCTCCTCGTCAGTTAGTATAAGTGTACCAAATGCATGGGGCGAACGCATGGGCCACGCTCCTGCCCAATCAAATAACTGCCGACCTTTTCCATCATTATCACCATTAGCAAAATTCACCCCCATACGTAGCCCAACCTTAGGTTGACGCGCAAGTTCAACACCGATATCATTGAAAAATTCCAGGCAGGGTACGGTTCCGGTAAGACTACCTTATTTGCAGATGCCTTCAATGCCGGTATTGGTAAGGATCTATTGAAGAAAGCCGGATTAATCCGTTTTGAATTAGATCCCGAATCGACAGAAAATGCGGATTGGACTATGGTAGATGCCTATGTAGATCGGGTGATTTTTCCTATACTTGATACTAAGGGCAACACAGTTGCTTTTACCGCACGAAATAATAGCGATAATCCCAAAGCTCCCAAGTACCTCAACAGTCCTTCATCCGTATGGGAAAAGAACCGGAACTTGTATGGATTGTTCCAGGCACAGGACAGCATACGCAAAGCGGACAAGGCCTACCTGGTGGAAGGCCCAACCGATGTATGGCGAATGCACACAAAAGGATTGGAGAATACGGTTAGTCCGTGTGGTACGGCACTCACCGATGAGCAATGTAAACTCTTGCACAAGTTCACAAACAAGGTGACCATTGTGCCGGATAATGACCAGGAAAAGGGAATAAGCAATCCCGGACTTAAAGCCTTAAAACGGAATGCCCTTTTGTTGCTAAAGCATGGGTTTTATGTAAAAGTACTGATACCGGGAGTAGGTTCTAAAACGGGGAAAAATACAGATCCAGATACCTTCCTGGGAAATATGCGTACCGAAGAGCAATTCACCAGGTGGATGGGCCATGAAGTGGACTACATCGAAAAGTACCTGTGTAGTATTTGCCTGGCCATGGCCGAGGGCACTGCCGATCAGAAGTTCGCCGCCGTAAAGTTGATGGCCGATACACTGGAAGAAGTTAGTGAAACCGGTTACCGGAATGCCCTTTACGATAATGTGTCCAAAGATTGGCCGTACTTCAAAAAAGAGTACCGCCCTCATAAGCGGGATTCTGAAGTAGTACATACGGATGTAGACCGACTGAAAAGGGATGCCAGGGACGAGTATTTCAAGCACAAATTCATTGAGGAAGATGGCATGCTCATTACCTGGGAAAAGAGTAAAAAGAAAGAGCTATCCAATTTTACCTTCAGGATCATTTTTACAGTCTCATTCTTTGAAAATAAAGAAGAGCATCGAAAGTCTGTACTATCGGTAAACCATGTATTTGGATATCGCACACTTACTGTTGTAAACATCGATGATTTTTGCAGCTCGCAGGTATTTAAAAAAATACTCAGACGTAGAGGGGACTTTCTCTGGAAAGGAAATGACGAACAGCTTGACAACGTCTATGAAAAGGTATTCCTGAATGCGCCCAGAGCCATAGAGCTTGACCGGATGGGATGGAATAACAAGTACAAGTTTTGGGTTTGGAGCAATGGCATATACTATGATGGCAACTTTCATAAGATGGATCGGTACGGCCTGATCTAACGCACTATCGTCATTACTTCCAAAGATCAATTTCTGAACATTCGGGATGGGAGTCAATTGAAGATTGGCGACAAGCTGGATATTATTAATAGTCCTTCGGAGTTCCTGGCAAAAAAAGGTGAACAAGAATTTCAACAGATGATTGATGAAAAGCAAATCAGCAAAGTAGACTTTTTCTATCTCCCCTTTGGCTCCGCATTACAGATCGATACTTCAGATGAAGACAAAGGCATTGATTTTAAAAAGGATATCCGGCTAGTTATCCCGAAAAAAGACCAAGCATGGACATTTGACCAATGGGCAGAAAAGATTACTGAACTTTACCAGGAAAACGGATGGGTGATGATTGCCTATTACATGTCATGTGTATTCCGGGATATCATCTTCAAAGAAAATCATGGCTGGTTCCCATTGCTCTATTTTTTTGGAAGACCAAGATCCGGAAAGAGCACCGCCGCCAGATCCGTGTATTACATGTTCGGTGAACCACCTCAAAAAGATGGGATTAACCTGTCATCTGGATCTACGGATGTTGCTATGGGCAGATACATGGGTGCCATAGCCAATGTCCCTGGTCTGTTCAATGAGTATAAGAACCACATCAAGGAAAAGACCAAAGAGGTAATGAAAGGCTGGGCTGATGGCAGTGGGCGGATACAGGGTACTCGCAGTGCCACAGGTACCATGGTTGTGGTTCCAAAATCTGGGGCACTGATATGCGGACAGGAACTACCTACCAGTGAAGCCGCATTAATGAGCCGGATGATACCCTTGGAGTTTGACGAAAAAAACAGACCTTCAAAAGCCATATTCGATGAATTCAAGAGCATTGAAAGTTCAGGCATTTTTACCATGATCACCTGCCAGTAGGTTAACATTGGTGAAGATGCCTATGCACAGGGCTACCAATAGAATTCTTTTCATTTTATTCGGTTTAATGTTACTTAAATATCCAAATTGAATTTTTTGTACCAGGATTAATCTGGTATATGAACAAAGGCTATTCAATTGCGGCCAATTTGGTTTAACTCCGCGACGTGAATATTCTTCATGCCTTTTCAAACAAGGCATGTTCTTCCTTTGATTGGTTCCCAGCCATTACAGGGCTACATAAAATTGCAACAGAAGACAGCCCGGTAATTTTAATGAATTCCCGGCGGGAATAGTAATATATATTGTCCATGTTCATACTAGTTTTTCACCTTGTTAATTTGCTCTATAATGTTTCTCAATTCTTCCCGTGTCTTCTTATGGCTACCCTCTTTTTCAGGATTATTTTCTGGTTTCCCAACACCATTAACTTTTATAAGCTCATCCTTATTGTTATAGATCCAGTCTCTTGTTCTAATTTGTCTATTCTCCTTATATTCAACATGAACCCATTGCCTTGGATTACCTTTTTTGCCAAGTAGCTGGGGGAGAAAGCTTCTACCTCTAATTGATTGCTTTGGTAGTGCTACCGAAGCAATTTCACATAAAGTCGGAAGGAAATCAGCCAACTCAATTAAATCATCGTTCCATGTATCAGGCTTAACTTTATTTGGCCATTTTACTATCAGTGGTACTCTGGAACCAAGATCAGTCATAGTCATTTTTCCACCTGAAATTTCAATTTTATTTTTACCGAAAATAGATTTTACGGGCCCGTGAGTACCATTATCAGCACAAAAAATAAATATGGTGTTATCGCTAATACCTGATTCTTGAACAGCCTTCATCAAACGACCTACATTTTTATCAAGATAGTTCACCATTTCAGGGAAACACTCTGCTCCGTTTTTCTGCCGATTGTCGCGTAATATTTTATGTTCAGGGTTTTCGGGAACTTTTATATAAGGAGTATGAACCAGCAAAGAAGGGTAATAAACTAAAAAAGGTTTCTCTTTATTCCTGTTTATAAAATCGATAAGGAAATCGATCATCACATCCGGACCAAATCGATTTGAAATTTCATCTTCAACAATAGTATTATTAATTCTAAAATATGGCATGTAATAACGGGATCGTTTGACACCGGTTTTATCGTACATCTGCCAAAGGCAATGTTCGTCAAAACCAAATGCTTCAATGGTATTATTTTTTTTCAAATAAGAGAGGTTCCATTTTCCTGCTATAGCTGTGGCATACCCTCCGATTTTCAATTGGTTAGCAAAGCTTTTGAACTGTTTAGGGTTGAGAAAAGTGTCATCCTTGAAATGTGTCAATACGTGCTTTATACCATTATCAGATGGGTATGTACCAGTCAAAATTTCAGCCCTTGATGGAGAACAAGCAGGATTTGCAAAACAGTGTGTAAAAAGCATACCTTCTTCGGCCAACTTATCAATATTAGGTGTTGCTGTAGAATGTCCTCCATATGGCTTAAGCGATTCGATACCAAGATCATCTGCCATAATTAGAATGATATTAGGCTTTTCTTTCTCGGCGATAAAGCTGGTGGTTGGTGGCAAAGCGAAAATACTTAGGAGTATTAGTAGTTGGCTTAAAAGAACAATCATAGTGTACTGTATTAAGAAAATAGTTTGCGGTCTGGAATGGCAATCGGTTCCAGTTGATCGCTATTTGAGTCTAGCCATTTGTTCCACTCTTTCTTGTCTTTGCCTAAATCACAATCTGCTATTCGAACCAATGTAACATGAGAGAATTCAGTGAGTGCTGCACGCATATCATCCAGATATTCAATAAGTACTTTATAACCTTCAACGCTTCCGCTTCGAGCGAGTGCTCTGCCAAGGATAATTTCCATTAATGCCAAGTGTTCCAGGACATGACTTTCTTCAATACCATTTTTAAGGGACCGGTTACGTAGGAATGGATTGGCATGAATCCTTTGCAAGGATGGAATGGCCGCCTTATTACCTATTAATTCAGCAGCATAACAAACAGCATCCACATAGTAGAATAAGGCTTTTTCTGTCTTTTCAAAATCGCCGATGTTATCAGCAGAGAACAGGTGTGAGACCAACTCGATAACGGATAGATTCAAATCGCTACGTGTCATTCCAAGAGCATAAATCAAGTTAGCGCATAAAGGAGCAGCTCCTTGATCCGGAGGCGTGTTACCAGAGTGCATAACATACTCTTTCAATTCCGGCAATGAAAGCGAATTTAGTTGATGTTCTATTTCTTTATAAATAACCAGGGCTCCACTTTCCGAACCATGCATGGCCAATGCACGAGCTATAAGCAATTGCATCTTACCGGTACTGTTTTTAAGTTCCTCTTCCAACACTGGCACTGCAATTCCTGATGGTGCGGTGCATACTTCAACAAATGGTATGCGTTCATACCTTATTTCACTCATCTCAGTATTACTTAAAGCCTTTAACGATTTTTCCGGTTCAAACTTTTTTATCCAAGCTCGTACGTAATCTGGTGAATAGTTTCTAGGTTTGATCTCCCGCTTTAGCACATTCTCTGGCAAAAGGCCAAGGCTCACTAATTTCTTCTGAAGTTTTTTAACATCTATTTTGCGCACAGGGACTCTCTCATCAAGTGCTTGAACTGCTGCCAGTGCTGTAATTCCTCCAAGGTTTTCCAAATCCGGTTGCATGCGGAGTGCCGAGGCGGAATCGTGTCGCGTTGAGAATGCTTTTCCTGATATGATCAGGTTTTCTACTTTTTTAGGAATTACTGCCCTGAAAGGTAGTTCCATTGGTAAATTAGGTGGGATCAAGCCAATGCGAAACCAATCGGAGGCGTGATACCCCTTCATATCTGTATTTGATCGGTGGATATTGATCACGTCCTCCCATTCCCTAAAAGTAAGGTTATCTGTTAGTGTGGTTAATACCTCACCCAGCACGTGTCTTGATTCTCTGGGCGCCAAATAGGGTTGGTGATCATGTAGGTCTTTTCCACCAGTCCTCAATCCTACGTGTACGGACCGTGTATAGTCTTCAATATTGGTTACATCTACCGTACTTTCAAAAATCGAAATGGTTGGTCCTGGTTTAGACTGCCTTCTTAATGCGTACCAAAGAGGTACATGATTATATTCAGAGCCAAAAAAATATGGTGCACCCGCAAAAGCAGCCACATCCCCATCACCCGTTGCATCAATTACAATCCTGGTTTTCACCGCGACCAGGCCTTGGGGTGTGGAGATCACTACTCCAGTGAGATCATTTCCTTCCATGATGCTTCCAATGACAAATGAATTCCACAAAATCTTGGCGCCTGCAGATCGTATTTCCTGGAGCCACATCACCAATTTAGCTTGGACGCTCCAACGACCGTATCCATTGTCTGGGAAAAATTTAGAGAAAGAATTATTAATTTCGCTAGTCTTTTTTATGTGTGCCTTTGTAAAGCCGTAATAACCCCCCGGCCCCCAGTAGCTCTGTACTCCCCCGTAAGTACCGGTCCCTCCAAATCCCGGGTTCATATCCACCACTAAAGTTTTCTTGCCTTCTTTTGCAGCAGTATAAGTAGCGGGTGCACCACTGGTTCCTCCTCCCGCCACCAATACGTCTACCTCATCTATGACCGGGATATCTTTATTCTTGATCCGAATCCTGTGATAGGGCTTACCTAGTTGTGGGCTGTACTTTTCACTTATCTTGGTCTCCGGATTATTAGATTTTTGTTTTATCTCTTTTAAAACTTCAATTTCTTTGTCACTTGCCAAAATCGACCAATTTTTGTCAATTTTTTCTGATAGCACTAAAGCGATCATACTGGCTCCAACGGGAGTTTTAAGATAGTCTACCTGAATTTCATTTAATATAGCCGCTTCATTGACACAGAATAAATTGGTATAAGGTGTGGCGAATGAGCCAACTGCTACATCTTCATTCAGTATTGAAATTTTTTCTTTCAGATATGGTCTATCTTTTGTAAAGTTCGAATCAAGCATCCGAGTCGAGTAAATCCCATTCAGCTGGTAGGATGAATTAGTTAAATACGAATTTTTGAATTCATCAATATTTTGATAGAGGTATTGCGCTACTTCGATAGATTTTTCCCATGCTGAGACTTCACGATTGGTAATGGAAAACGCATCAAATTCAGGTTGATAAAATTCCATCGGGCAATCGATATAATAATGACCTGTTCCAAGGTAACCCTGTTGAACATGCACTTTATCGTCTTTTACACCCAGTTCCGAAGGAACATCAATGGTTTTTGAATCCAGACTGTTCACGTGGGTGTATTCCAGTGCCCTGGTATATTCAATATTCCCCTTGATTTTCTTAAATTTCTGACCGGACAGATGGACAACGGAAGCGGTTTCCGTGCAATCCAATACGAGTTTTGATAAAATGGCTTGTCTACCCGATTTGTTGCCGATCACAATCCCCTGCAATTTATCCCCATCAGCGATCACCTGCACTACGTTGCTTGCATACACAATTTCCACTCCATTCTCAAATAATAGATCCTCGAGGCTTTTCTTTACGTAATCAAACCGCAAGCGTTTTTTAGTTTTTTCCGGTTGTTTGATATCCGACTCGATGCAAACTTGCAAGACCTCAGGTAAATCCGTATGTTCATGATCAACGTCAAACCAGGGTCGATATTCTGAGGTTACTTCCCGGCCTAGAAAGATTCGGCGCTCGATCAAAACTACCTTTTTACCGGACTTTGCAAATTTCAAAGCTGCGGCAAGCCCTGCAAATCCGCCTCCGGCAATGGCTACATCACATTTTTTTAAGACCGGTACTGTATTGGTTTCAAATAAAACCTGTTTTTCATTTTTGATTTCACCGGCAATAACAGGTGTATACATAACGGCAATGGATGCAAAACCGGAAATTTTAATGAATTCCCGGCGATCTATTTCATTTGAGTTGCTTTTATGCTTTTTCATGATTTTTCTAATATTTCTAATATTCTGTCTCTAAATTCTTTATTTGCGTGGTGATACTCAGCTTGTTCAAGGAGAATAACTGCTGCCCCACTTAACTTTTCCTTTTTGTTTTTGCAGATTTCTGCCAATAATTCAGCTGTGCTTTCCGAAATCTCAGATTGATTAAAAATGATCTTGAGAATTTGGATGAACTGGCTTTCTACAGTTACTCCGGCATAAGATATTAACTCTTGCATCACTTTATCAGGCAGTTGTTGACAATCCGAAAATTGATCTAAGATCTGTTTTTGTGATAGAAAATGAAAGTGATTAAAAAGATTCCATAATTGGAGATTGAAATCACGATCCCTGACCAGTTCCTTTGGTAAATACCTGATGATTTGGCTAGCCATTATTTTATCGCTAATCCGAATGACTTCAATGATTTCATCATGAAATTTTGTCGCTTCAAATGAATTTAGGTTTTTGAGGGCAAATTCAAGGTAATGTATATTATCTGATGCTAACAATTGATGGATGAACGCTTCATTTAGTAGTTGGGTCTTCGTATGATTCAAAAGCATTTGTTTGATTTTTCCCCGACATAAATGCCATATGGTATGGCAGGTATATAAAGCCCCTTCTATAGTTTGGTCCTTGATATATTCCGGGGTTGCCCCGGTAATAGCATCGACTTCCTCCAGGCGGTGATTTCCTTCAGATCTTTGGTACAATTCATTAATTGTTTCCTTGCTATAAGAACTCAAAATGGAACTTTCATCCGCCAAAACGGCATGTAATTTTTTATACTCTTCATTCGAAAAAGGAATATGATTAATTTTTGTTAAAGGTGTTACACTATCCAAACGATAATCCATATAATTACCCAACAGGTCCCAAATCAAGGTGATGTACACGGGTTTGCACAAATTGCCATTATCGCAGACAGGAGTGAAGATATCCTGAAAATAGAATACAGCTTGTGACCGATCATTTACAAATAAGTAAACGGAATCGTAATCAGAAGAAAAATCTTCCGGACTTAGCCCAACAAATTCTGGTTTGCCATTTTTAAAAATGGATTTATCAAAATGATTCGTATGTGTTTCTGAGTACTGAGAAATACCTGCGAATAAAACGACTAGATAGAATGGTAAAATTTCGACAAAAATCATCAATTTTCCTGTTATTTCAATACCTGCAAAAATATGGGTACTGCCTTAGTAGCACCCATATTTAAATTTTACGATTCATTGTGCACGTTTACCATCCCGGATTCTGATCATCGTCGCTAATTAAATCATTATTATCAATTTCCTGTCTGGGTATCGGCCAAAGCATGTCCTCCTCACCCCAATATTCTAATTTTCGAGGATCACCGGAAGAGGTTATTTGCTGAGTCGTGTATTGAAATCCATTTCGTACGAGATCGAACCATCGTTTTTCTTCCATCATAAATTCATGCGCCCGTTCTAACATCACTGCCTCCACAAAATCATCCTGAGAAAGCCCTTCCAAGTCGATGCCAGGGGCCGGAGCTTCTATATCTACCCCGTATGCTCTCCTTCTTATCTGATTGACGGCTTCATAGGCCTCTGCCCCGGGACTCCCTTTTGCACGGGCATCTGCCTCCGCAAATATTAAGAGGGCATCAGCATAACGATAGAGGGGCATATCGTTGCCATGCCCACTATCACCAACGTAGTTTTGGTCAATAAATTTTTTAAACAACATTGGTATTGCTGCGGAAAGAGCCTGGCCTTCAATTGTATTTGGATCGGTATCGTATAAATTTAGGGATTTCCGTAGATCATTGTCATCCCAATCAGCGATGATTGGATGGGTGGTAATGCCGATATTCGTATACCATTGATACGCTGCATAATCGGTTCCGTCACCCGCCATAAAATTTGGTGGATAGTACATACCAATCCCATTTATCCGGGCAAAATTAATAGGCCATATATTCCCTAAATGGGTCACGTCTTCTGGACTAAAGATCAATGACATGTCCGGATCCAATTGAAATTTCCCTGAAACTTGTTGCGCCAGATTAGCCGCTTCGGTGAAGTTACCTATAGTCAAATGAACGTGTGCCATTAATATACGTGCTGCATGAATGCTTGCCCGGCCCAATTGGGAAGAAGAATAAGCATCGGGGAGAGCGTTTGAATTTATCACATCGTTGAGATCACTAATTATCTGATCGTAAACTTCTTCTATAGTATTTCTCGCGATATCCGTATTGTTCAGGTCTTCCAAAGGCTCTAAGCGAAGTGGGACTCCACCCCAGCCCCTTACCAGATTAAAATAGTGAAAAGCCCGTAACACTTTTGCCTCTGCAACCCATTGACTTATTAATTCGTCATCAAAACCAAGATCAGGAAAAGTATTGATGATTAGGTTCGCACGATTGATAGCGGAATAAATTTGGCCCCAGACACCTTCCATCCGGCCGATGTTTCGGGTATCAAGATTGTAAAAACCGTGGGGAACCCGCGATCCGCGGGTGAACTGAAAATCACATTGGTATTCGACGGCAGCCCAAAATTGACCTGCGTAATAGTCTTGTAATCCAGCGTAGGCAGCAATAAGTACAGCTTCAGCACCTTCAACCGAGGTCAGACTCTCAGGAGAAAGAAAAGATACAGGTTCTTCTGTAAGAATATCTTCGCAGGCTGTTGATGCCAGTAAAAACAGGGTTATGATATATAGTTTTAACTTTTTCATCTTTTTAAATATTATAGTCCAAGTTTAATTCCAGCAGTTATCGTGCGACTTTGAGGATACGTTCTGTTTTCCGTTCCAAGCCTCAAATCACTATTTGCATAATGATTGATTTCGGGATCGTACCAAGAGTAATTCGTTACGGTAAGCAGATTTTCGCTGGAGATATATACATTGATATGACGTAACCAATCAATGCTCTCAACCGGTATTGAATAAGCCAGACTTATATGTCGGATTTTCATGTAAGAAGCATCTTCAACATAAATATCTGAAGGCAACTGGGTTACACTGGCAGATGGAACTGGGTATTTTGCATCCTGATTTTCGGGCGTCCAAAAATCTTGTGCAACGGCTTCTATTTGATTGCGGCCTTTATAGAAAGAATCGGCATGCTCATAAATGGCTATATTCAAAATTTCATGACCAATAGAGCCTTCCAACAAGAAGTTTAACTCAAAGTTTTTGTAAGTGAAAGTATTGTCAAAACCGAAATTGAAGTCGGGGTGTGGACTGCCTATTATGGTGCGATCAAGGTCATTGATTGTACCGTCATCATTTAGATCTTTGTATACGTTTTGTCCATTTTCACCAATTCTGTCCCATAAATACCCATAAAACATCGAGATTGGCTGTCCTTCCCTAAGAATATGCATTGACGATAAAAGGTCCAGGTCCGGAGCAAAAACATCTGCTCCTTTAGATAATTCAACGATTTCATTTGTGTTGGTGTATAGGTTTGCATTGATATCCCACATAAATTCTCCGCTCATGGGTGTTGCCCCAATCTGAAATTCGAATCCATAGTTTTTGATCGATCCTATATTCTGTGTGGAGGAGGTAAAACCTGCCGATAGGGGAAGGTCGACCTGTGCAAGCAGGTCCTCGGTCAATTTATGATAATAATCAGCGGAGAATCTTAGCCTACCCTCGAAAAAACCGGCATCCAGGCCCACGTCGTATTGGGTGGTGGTTTCCCATTGGAGTTCTTTATTTGCAATGTTTGCCGGAGCGAATCCTATGTTTAGTCGATTGCCCAATGACGTCTGCACATCGCTCATCCTAACAAGGGTTTGATATGGCGAAACCGCCTGGTTACCTGTCTGGCCAGCGCTTACCCTAAGCTTAAGATCTGATAGAGTTTCGCTATTGCGTAACCAATCCTCTTCCGAAAGCCTCCATGCCACTGCCAAAGACGGGAAAAAGGCCCATCTGTTATCTTCGCTAAAGCGGCTGGATCCGTCTGCCCTCGCAGACAAGGTAAGGAGATACCTCTCATTATAATTGAGATTGACCCTTCCCAACCACGAAACAATTCCCCACTCATAGCCGCCGGAATTTGGAATGAGAATGTCCGATCCTGAACTTAATGCATTGTTGAGCAAGTCATCGGAAACAAAATTAGCACTACCGGCAAAAAAGTTCCTCGATTCAAAGTATTGCCAGGTATAACCGGCTATTGCATCTAAACGAATTTGGTTGAATTCTTTGGTATAGTTGAGTATATTTTCGTTTAAAATGGAATAGGATTCGCGGTGCAATTTTTCTGCCCGGCTTCCAGGTGCGCCATCTAAAAGATATCTTGCGACATATCTATCTCCCAATAATCCATTGTAGTCTACTCCAATAGACGGACGAAAAGTCAAGCCCTCAATCAGTTTGAATGTCGCACTGAAATTATTGAAAATTCTCGTTTCCGTGTCTTTGATAGTATTACCTGCAATGACAGCAGCCGGATTATCCGTATCACCATCACTAAAAGGATACACACTCATATCTTGAAAGTCACCATTTTCATCAAAAACAGGTAAAGTTGGAGCAGAGCGAAAAGCCATTGATAGAATATCTTGGCTGCCTCTATTTTGTACCTGCCGGGCCAGTATCAAGCTATTGGTAATACTTACCCACTCATTCAATTCGGCATCCAAATTGGAACGCAAAGTAAACCTACTAAAATCAGTACCTTTTATCACACCTACTTGGTCGAAGTAATTACCTGAAAAGGAAAAACGCAATTTTTCAGTTCCACCTGACAAGGTTAAGTTATATCTTTGGATGGGTGCGGATCTCAGCACTTCGTCCTGCCAGTCGGTATCAACAGTTATTGCGGAAGGATCCGGAAAATATGGCTCTGATTCTCCATCGTTCAGCGATCTGGCGTTAGCAATTTTGATAAAGTCCTGGGCATTTGCAAATTCCATGCGCCGAACGACATTTTGCATACCGTAATAGGAATCAAAATCAATTTTCATCCTTCCGGCCTCCCCTTTTTTTGTGGTGATTATGATCACACCGTTGGATGCGCGTGCTCCGTATATTGCTGTTGATGAAGCATCTTTGAGCACCTCAACACTGGCTATGTCTTTGGGATCGATGAAATCCAAGCCACCCGTTAAGGGAAAACCATCTACGATAATTAAAGGATCGTTTCCCCCTTGAATGGAATTGATACCCCGGATTTGTATCAGAGTTCCGGAACCCGGTTGTCCACTGCTTTGGGTAACCTTTGCACCGGCTACTCTACCTCTAAGTGTCTGATCGATGGATTGCACTGCGATATCCTCAATATCCTTCCCTTTAACAGAAGAAACTGCGCCAGTAAGATCACTTTTCTTTTGGGTACCATATCCGATAACAACAATTTCTTCTAGCGCTGTAACATCTGGTACCAACATCAAGTCAATAATTGATCTACCTCCAACTTCTATCTCTTGACTGGTATATCCTACAGAACTAAATACCAACACCGTACTTTCATCCGGTACATCAAGTTTATAACTACCCTCTACATCTGTAACTGTTCCCTGTGCAGTGCCTTTTACAATAACATTAACACCGGGGAGGCCTTCATTATCTTCTGCTGAAGTAACCTTGCCAGTGACGGTTATACCTTCCAGGATGATCTCCAGAGGCGAAATTTCATTTATCCGTTTTTTAGGCAACTTCTTGATAGTTATGCTGTTATTAACCTGCCGGAAAGCTACATGATAGCTTTCAGCTAATTTCATTAATAATCCGCCCACAGTGATTCTTTGGCGATTTAGACTGAAATTCCTAATATTTTTAAAATCAGGCGTGTAATAAACAAATTGATAATCAGTCTCCGATTCAATCTTATGGATCACATCCACAAGATCGGAATGATGAAATTCAACTTCAATTTCGACGTCTTTCACGCTCGAAAACTTTTGTGCGTCACTACTATGAGCTAATACAAGATTCAAAAACAAAAATTGCAAAAATGCTCCGTACAATGTGAATTTTGAGACCATCTTAAATAGTCTAAGTAACTTTTTTTTCATAATTTTGATCATTAATATTTTAACATTTTACATTTAATCTCTACATCATAAGCAAATGGCTGTTTGCGTATGATTGTTGTAGATGACAAAAGCCTGGGATGTTGTTCAACTTCTCAGGTTTTTTTAACAATTCTTTTTCATAGGCTTTTAGAATTTAGATTAAACTTTATCAATATTATATTATCGTTGATGGTATAACTGAAATGTCTACCAAATTGCAGCGTCTTAAAAACATTGTCCAGGTATTCATCTTCAAACTTGCCCTTTACAATAAAATTGTCAGGAGGCGTTCCTTCCACATTGATGGTTACACCATACCATCGTTCCAGTTTTTCTTTCAATTCAGGAAAAGTATTATTGTTCAATACAAGGATGCCTTCCTTCCAAGCTACAACATACTCCAAATCAAAGCTATGTTTTTGTATTTGATTAGATAGCTTGTTATACATCAGTTCTTCACCGGGCTTGAGATAAACTGCATTATAATCCAAAGCATTTTGATTTGTGATATTAACGCGTACTTGACCTTCAATCAATGAAACTCTGGCACTTTGGTCGCCGGTATAGGATGCTATATCAAAACTGGTCCCTAAAACTGTTACATCGAAATGACCGGAATGGACGGTGAATGGCCTAAGTGCATCCTTCGACACCTCAAAATAAGCCTCCCCTTGAAGATCAATATCCCTTTGGGTGGAATTGAAACTCTCCGGATAACTAATGCTGGATTCCGAGTTGAGCCAAACCGTTGTACCATCAGGTAACGTGATCCTGGATTTCTGTCCCGCAGGATTTTGTTTGATGATAGTGGCCACTTGATTGATTGGCGCCGGCTGATTGAATTCCGTCTGGAAAAAATAAATCCCAGCACTAATTAATAAAAGAAATGAAGCGGCAATACCAATAAGTCTGTACCGGTGAGTGGATACTTCCCTTTTTGGAGGCTGGTATTTTATTGATATTACAGGGGTATTATCAAGTTGTATTTTGTGTTTTAATTTTTCAAAAAGTTTATCCTTATCATCTACTTCAATTTCCCAACGGTTATTTTCCCAATAATTTTTTATGATTTTAAATTGCTTTTTGTTGGTTGGTGATTCATTCAACCACTTTCGCAATATCTGAACCTCTTCAATGTTCGTTTTACCGGCCAAGTAAGAAAAAATGATCTGATTGATATTATTTATTTCTACCATCCTAGGAGAACTCAAGTGTATTTTGATAAAGGGACGTATGAAAATGATTCATTCCCTAGTCCATGGTAATTTTTTTTTAAAAAGCTTCTTAAGCCATAAAAATGGAAAGCATAGAACGGAGTATTTTCCTTTGCCTTTTGTCAGACTCATCAACTCTGTTCAGGTATTCTGATATACAGCTTCGGATACGGTTCATAGCCTGGTTGATGTGACTGTCTACCGTTTTGCGTGAAATATTCAGAAGATCAGCTGCCTCCTGGTAGGAATGATCTTCTTCCTTTACCAGGCGATAGACCATCTGACATTTTTCGGGAAGATTAAGAACTGCTTGATTAATCTTTTCTAGTAGTTCCTTTTCCAAAAGAATATTTTCAGGATTTTGACTCACGATTCGTTTGCTAATGGTTGTATCTGTGAGCGCATCATGAATCATATCTTTATTTTTTCGCAACTTATCAAGAGCCCTGTTTTTTACCAAAACGTAAAGATATTTGTTAAGGCTTTCGATTTGTGGCAGATTTATTCTTTTTTCCCAAACGCTGGTAAAAACTTCGAGTATTGTGTCTTCTGCTTCTTCGTTATTGTTAAGGATCATGTAGGCTAATTGCAGCAACCGCGCATAGAACATATCAAAAAAACGTCTAAAGGCTTTATCATCGTTTTCATGAGCTATGCGGTAAACCAAGTTCGATATATTGATGCTTTTTTTCTCCAAGGAAAATTAGGGTTTGGGCACAAATCGCACTGTAAATATAAATGAATTAAACTTTACCCACAAAAATGAAAACTATAATGAACCATCAATTAACCATAGTTGGGGTAGCGAGCCCAACTATGTGAGATTTTACGGTTTTAAATTGCATTATTGCTCCACACTTTTTATGCTCTCTAATTTGGCTTCCTGTGACCATTTGACCTCTGCCATTGTACCGGTTTTTTTTATAGGTAGGTTAATTACTTTTAATTATTCTTTCAGGGGTGTACGACAAAATGCAGATTTAATGATTTTAATTTAAATTGAGCAAAAAATTCGAGTTATGATAGACAAATCGGCCCTTTACCTGAAGATAGAAGAGCTGCAGACTATCCTGGAAAATCAGGATACAGCCTATAATTATGAGAAAGCATTTGATGAAAAGTGGAAAGAAATCACCAAAGAAGTATTTCAACAAAGCCTTGGTGAAGTATCAGTAGACCGCAATAAAAAAAAACGATAAAAAGTAGCTATGGAGAGATGGAAGTCAGCAAAGTACATCTCTACTGCCGTACTCCATATGGATTTCAAATGAGCCCATATTTACAGGAGCTAGTGGTTTTTTGTGGTCAAAACCATGTTTTTGAAGACGCTAGCGAACAATTGGAAAGATTAGCAGGAGTAGAAGTGACGGCCAAACAGGTGGAAAGACTCACCCATGCCTATGGCGAATTGATAGAAATAAATCTGCAGAATCAAGACACTCCGTGCCCGCCAAAGGATGCACTCCATTATTGCATGGTTGATGGAGGTATGGTACTTACCCGGGAAGACGACTGGAAAGAGATGAAGCTGGGCAGGGTATTCGAAGCAAAAGCCCATATGCCTGAGAGTGAAAAGCGTAATTTCATTAGAAATTCCACATATGCAGCTCATTTTGGAGGCTGTAGTCCGTTTTTCAGGAAACTTGAAAAGACTACTGACTGCCTGAAAAACATGGTTTGGGTTTGTGATGGCGCCAAATGGATATGGAATTGGGTGGATAGCAGCTATCCGGAAAGCATCCAGATATTGGATTATTTTCATTGTAGTGAAAAGCTGCATGAATTTGCCAAAATGACTATTAGAAACCTTAACCGCCGCAAGGAATGGATCAAAGAACAGCAGGAACTTCTCATGCAGGATGAAGCTAAAATGGTAATTGCCAATGTTAGTTTGATCTCAGGCAAGGGCAAGGCCAAAGAAAAACAAAGAATATTGTTAACTTACTATGAGAACAACTTAAAACGGATGAAATATAAAACCTATCAGGAGCAAGGATTACTCATAGGGTCTGGACCAATGGAAGCAGCTCATAGGCATGTCATTCAATCCAGAATGAAACTATTTGGCCAACGATGGACTATCAAAGGCGCTCAGCAGGTTGCCAATCTTCGGGTTATCAATAAAAGTGGAAATTGGGGCCAGATACTGAAATTAATTAACTTAAATTGATATGCAATTTGTCGTACACCCCCTTAGTTCACCGATGGATTTAAATTCCCATTTTTTTGAACCATCGGGATTTATTGCATAAAGTCCACTGTACCATGAACCAACGTAAATAGTACCGTCGGAGCCAATGGCCGGGGACGAAGCGACATGACTGCCAGTTAAAAATTCCCATTTTTTTGAGCCATCGGGATTTATTGCATAAAGTTTGTTATCCCATGAACCGATGTAAATAGTACTATCTGAGCCGATGGCTGGTGATGAATCAACAAATTCGGATATGTTAAACTCCCATTTCTTTGTACCTGGAACTTGAGCATTTAAGAGTTGTCCTGAAAGAAGCGAGATTAAAGTTACTACTCTGAAAATATACTTATCTCGTAACATTTGCTTAAATATATTACATAAAATTTTGAAATCTCGTAACATAACAATCTATATTTTTTCAAATGCCAGACACTATTAAAGATACTAATTCATAAA
>SDBV01005198.1_pt1 | contig 18432 bp, 17 predicted proteins | sample 2277081 | NCBI WGS metagenome assembly SDBV01 (sample SAMN10402039, study PRJNA504765) | marine sediment metagenome | isolation source: marine sediment core GS10_PC15, 223 cmbsf | place: Arctic Ocean: Southern Knipovich Ridge | collected 2010 | reverse complement strand
CTTTTTCGTTATTGGACTGTTACAGAAGTAACACTTTTTTTATTCATAACCTTTCATTTGACGTAAAGCTAACAATATCAGAGACTTACAGAGGTCCTAGCCTACTTTTTGTCTATTACGCCGAAAATCCACAAAACCACTGATTTATTGCTGTTTAGCACCTCATTACGAAGTTCTAATGCATATTCGGGTTAAATAACGGAAAATGATTAAGAATAAAAATTGGATTCCAATTATTTATGATGTGTTGATTTTACAAGAAAGTCTTTTCCCTGGCATTTGAAACAGGCATTTCTTCTGAACAGATTTATTATTAAAAGACAAATTTTCCCTGCTCTTGTGATTTGGCCAGACTTATGTTTGAACACACAATCTCAATGCAAAAAGTAAGCAATGAGTACCAAAGAGATCAAGGTAAATTTTTGGAAAGTTCTCCCACTAAATTGTAACCTAATTTTAAACCGTAATTATGCAATAGAAACTATTGCATAATCAGACGATTTGAAAATCAACACGTTATGTAAAAATGCTATGATCAATTTGGTCATTTTCGTCAATTATTCATTTTTCTAATGAATAATTCGGGTTGAACTATACAATAGGTGATATATTATGAACCAAAAAGATTAACTGTTATATTTGAGCCTAACCTAAAACAATTATGAAATCACAAAAAACAATTACAGGTACATGTCTGGTTTTCCTTCTTTCATTAATGATCGCATGTTCAGGAGAAAAGAAGGTTGACGAGGAAACTATTGCAGATGCTCCGGCAGAAGTAGAAGAATGGATCACTTTATTTGACGGTGAGACTCTGGATGGCTGGAAGCGTTATAATGCGGATGAAATCGGTCCCTTATGGTCGGTTGAAGATGGCACAATAAAGTGTGATGGAACAGGCCTGGGAGAAGGAAGCGGGGATATGGGTGGTTCATTGGTCACTACTGATAAGTTTGGAAATTTTGAACTTGAACTCGAATGGAAGATTTCAGAAGGCGGAAATAGCGGTATCATGTATCATGTTGTAGAAATGCCAGCGTATGGCCATGCATACGAAACAGGCCCGGAATACCAGGTTCTGGATGATACCGGGTGGGCAGGAGGTGAGTTAACACCTTCACAACGTGCCGGTTCTAATTATGATATGTTTGAGGCACCTGAGGTTAAAAAATTGAATCCGGCACTGCAATGGAACACCTCAAAAATAAGGTATGAGGATGGTAAAGTTACCCATTGGCTGAACGATGAAATTACCGTAGAATTTGATGAAGCCAGTGACGAATACGCTGAACGATACCAGAATAGTAAATGGATGGATTATCCTGGATGGAATAAATATAAAGAAGGTGGAATCGCACTGCAAGATCATGGTGCTCCCGTTTGGTACAGAAATATCAGGATAAAGAGACTGTAGATTTGCCTGTAAAGAAGTATGTTCGTTTTGACTTTTGTTCGGGCGATCGCTTATTCTTCCGGAAAGGTAATTCTTGATTCCTTCACATATTTATCCCATTCTGTGAGCATTTCACTAAATTTCTCCGGATGGGTATCAGAAAGATCATAATTCTCAGCCAGGTCGTTTTCAAGGTTATACAATTTGAAATTGGCACGGTCGAAGGGCTGTTCATAATTCACTATTTTCCAGTGTCCTTTCCTGATGACCGCATTTCCTGATTGCTCAACCGCAAATACTTCATCCTCATTGTGTATTTTGTCGGTTTTGCCTGAAAGGTAATCATGAATTGATGACCCTTTTAAAGGATAGGTATCTCTGTCTTGAAATAATGAGGGGTATTCTGCCTTTGCGACTTGATAAAAAGTAGGGGCAAGGTCCATAACTGTTACAAATTCATCCGATATTGATCCGGATGCCTTAATGCCTGGTCCGGAAATGATCATTGGTGTTGTGATACCACCTTCTGTAGCAAATTCTTTAAAATACTTAAAAGGCGCAGTTCCCGCTTCAGCCCATTGTGGACCATACGAAACATACGAATCGGGTAAACCCATGTTTTCATAAGCATTATTAAAATAAGGGTGATGGTAGCTCTCATCGGCTATCGAGTCATTATAGAAATCTTCAGCTGCAGCGCCGTTATCTGACATAAAAACAATTAATGTATTTTTATGTTCATCAATATCCTTAAGATATTGTAAAAGACGACCTATATGATAATCAAGGTTATCAACCATTCCCGCATAAAGCTCCATTTTGCGGGCTTCCCTCATTTTTTGAACAGGAGACAATGAATCCCACGGTACCACCTCTTGATTTAATTCAGGTAATTCTGCTGCCTGGGGTATCATTCCTGCCTTTTTGAGACTAGTTAGCCTTTTTGAACGTAATTCTTCGTATCCATCGTTGTAGCGATTCTTGTATTTAATCCAATATGCAGAATCCACCTGTAGCGGCCAATGAGGGGATGTGTATGTGGCAAGTGCAAAGAAAGGTCGCTCGTCATTTTTGTTTTCATCTATAAATCCAATCAGTTTATCTGTATAAATTTTGGTTGAGTATTCGCCATCAGGCCAACGTATATGTACACCGTTTAGTGTATAATAGGAAACTGAGTCATTGAATAAATTTTGGTCGTTATAATGGTTGCCTCCACCCTGCAGGAGTACAAATGAACTACCAAATCCTTTATTTACAGGGTTTTGTTCTGGTTCGGTTCCAAGATGCCATTTACCTGCCATATACGTTTTATATCCGGCACTTTGCAATACTTGCGGAATGGTTACAACCCGATCTGACAAGTGGCCTTCATAGCCCCATTCTCCTGTTTTTCGAAATTGAGAACCCATACCTGCAATGTGGTTGTCATTTCCAGACAGAAGCATTGCTCGTGTAGGAGCACAAGTGGGTGCAGTATGAAACCGGCTGAAAGTAATACCCGAGGCAGCGAGGGCATCAATATTAGGTGTCGCAATATCGCTGCCAAATACTCCCAGGTCTGCATATCCCAGGTCATCAGCCACAATGAGCAATATGTTGGGTCGTTTATCAGTTTTTTGATCATTTTCTTTGCATGAAGCAAACCCAACAACTAAAAGGACAATGTAAAATCTGTTCATCTCAATTTTCAAATTTGGGTGGTCTTTTTTCAAGGGAGGATCTAAATGCTTCCTTAAGGTCGTCAGATAATAGGAATGCTGCGTTCCATATCTGCATGTATTTTAACCCATCGTCGACGCTGTGGTCACGTGCATAAAGTAGTTGTTCTTTTGTGCCGCGGATGGAAAGTGGTGATTTGGCGGTGATTTGTTTGGTAAATTCCTCAACACCCTTCATCATTTCTTCTTTGTTTGAATACAGCTTATTAACCAATCCTGACGCCGCTGCCTCATCTGCTCCTACATTCCGGCCGGTATAGGCCATTTCAGCAACCAGTCCCGGAGAGATTATTTTAGGAAGTCTTTGTAACGTGCCCAGGTCGGCCACCATTCCCATATCAATTTCTTTAATCGTGAAGTAAGCATCCTGGGTACAATAACGCATGTCGCAAGCAGCGATTATATCTACTGCTCCACCAATGCAGCCCTTATGAATTGCTGCCAATACCGGTTTCCGACATTTTTCAATGGCGGTAATCGAATCCTGTAGTGAATTAATCAGAACTTTTATTTTTTCACTTCTGCGCCCATCGCATTTAATTGAATCTACACTACTACCGACTGACATGAGTAGTTCCAGATCAATTCCTGAACAAAAGTGTTTTCCTTCACCACTTAAAATAGCAACCCTTGCTTCAGGAGTTTTGTCTATTTCTTCAAATATGGCTTGCAGTTCTTCCCATGCAGATAAATGCAGGGCATTCGATTTTTCCGGTCTGTTAAATGAAACTCTGGCTATGTGGTTTTCAATTGTTAAAAGGAAGTGTTCGTATTTCATATAAAAGTATTTTGATGTCAAGCTAGAGATTTCTATTGTTACATTCAATTATTTGGATGTTGAATTAAAAATAAGTGCGATGAAGATTGAACACGTGGCAATGTGGGTTTCGGACCTTGAATCCAGTAAAGAATTTTTTATAAAATACTTCAAGGCATCCGCAAATACTAAATATGTAAATCCATCAAAGGGTTTTTCTTCCTATTTTCTGTCCTTTGGTGGTGGCTGCAGACTTGAGATCATACACAGGAATGATATTTCCCCTAAAAGTGTAAATCAAATAACAGGTTATGCCCATTTGGCTATAAGTGTTGGTTCAAAGCAGGAAGTTGATCAGCTGACAGAAAGACTCCGGAATGATGGGTTTACTGTAGAAAGTTCTCCTCGAAATACCGGGGATGGCTACTATGAAAGTGTGATTCTTGATAGGGAAAGCAACCAGATTGAAATAACAGTTTAGTCCGGACTTTAACAATGACAAATCATTTGTTTTCGATAGTTATTTGTTTTGGAACATTACTTCAGTTTCCTGCTTATTCACAACCCGGGGGAATCACATTTTCTTGCAGCGATACTATTTTGGAGAGCTCATTCAACTGGGCAAAGCAAAAAGCCTTGTATTATGCGCATTCCGGGGATCCTGTTGGATTATGGTATGAATCCGCACTTCCGGGGAGGGAAGCCTTTTGTATGCGGGATGTTTCGCATCAAAGCATGGGCGCTGCGATGCTTGGTTTGCAGGCGCATAATAAAAATATGTTTGAAAAATTTGCAAGGGGGATCAGCGAATCTAAAGACTATTGCTCATTCTGGGAAATCAATCGATACGACAAACCGGCACCGGTTGACTATAAGACGGAGCAGGATTTCTGGTACAACCTCCCTGCAAATTTTGATGTGATTTATAATTGTTACGGTCGGTATTTATGGACCGGGGATACAACCTACATTGCCGACCCTGCTTTTTTAAGATTTTATGAATTATCACTCAATGACTATGTAGATAGATGGGAACTGAATAATGATAAACTGGAATCAAGAAACCGGTTGATAAATATTAAATACCCGGAAAATCCATCAAAAAGTTTCTATCATTCCAAAAGAGGTATTCCTACCTACAATGCGGGTGACAGGGGCGACGCATTGCGGGGCATTGATATGACGGCATCCTACATCGCTGCTCTGCATTCCTATGCAAATATCCTGGACCTGAATAATTCAGGGGATGCAAAAATTTACCGTGAAAGAGGGCTACTGGGAAAAAGGTTTTTAAATGAATTCTGGTGGGATAATAATAAAAATTCATTCAAGACCATTTGGTATAGTGACAAGTCCTTTGATTATTTCATGGTAGGGGATAACCAGGCATTCCTGCATTATTTACTCTATTTTGATGTGCTGGATGATCCTGAAAAAACCAGAAATATTATTTCAGATTATGTTGAAAATAATTCCAAACTGATAGTAGAGTTAAAGTCCTTTTGCAGGTATTATCGGGATCCATCAGCTTAAAACATATCGGACAAAACTCAACTACACTAACAAATGGTGAGAGTTGAAAACAGGTCATTCAAATGATGCTGAATTTAGTGGCTTGAAGTCATATATCCTTTATAATTGACAAGGTAAACCATAAATCTAGTATGAAAAAAAATATAGGGTCTTTATAATATTGAATATGTAAAGAATATAACAAACAGAATAAAATTTCTATTCTAAAAGTAACTGAAGAAGGATCAGCAAAAGTATCGGATTCGGCTATTGTGAAACTTTTAAAAACACAGATTAAACTAAATGTTGATATTCAATATGACCTTTCAGAAGATGTAGCATTGGAGAAATTGGGAAACATGGAGGTGCAAATGGCAATTATTCCAAATAATACCCAGGTAGATATTCCAAATCTGGATGTCAGAGTAGTTACCTCGTTATTGCCTCGCATTCTTATGGTTATTCGACAAGATGGAGTTGAAGGAGAAAACCTCAGGGAATTACTTGAAAATAACCTTGTTATTTTTGAATCCTTGTCAAGGATGGATAGCCTTTTTTTTATAGAACTTGCGGAAAGCTATGCCGTTGATTTAACGAAAGTAATTCACAACCTTTAAAAAGGTATGGCCTGGAGAAAAAATTTGATCAACCTGCAGTTTATATCGGACTTACACATTTACACAACCCAATTGTCAGGCAATTATTAAAAAATAACTGGTCTCTTTATTCATTGGATGATGTATCAAATTTTAATCATGGATCGAATGTGGAAGGATTCATACTCAATTTTCCAAGTGCCTATGCCTATGTTATGCCTAAATCTTACTTTTCCGGGAAGCCGCTGGAACCGGTACTTACAATTGCTATTCGTGACATACTGGCAGTAAGGAGCCAATTAGATGATGAGCTTGTTTATGATGTTACTCGAACCCTTATCGAAAACCGTTCACAGTTGATACAAATGGATGATGTTTATAGCATGTTAGAAACCGAATTAAATGGTAAAAATTTCTCTTTTCCACTTCACCAGGATGCTATGAATTACCTGATGAGGGATAAACCTTCTATTTGGGTACGATATTCACAGAAGATTTGGCCATTTATTTCAATAATTGCAATAATTGCCGGGATGTTTGCCTCCATTAGAAACAGACTTAAACGGAAGCAAAGAGATAGAATTAAGGGTTTTTATAAAGACTTGCTTGACATTAGAAAAAGAACAATGGGAAGTGATTCAAATAAAGAGGAACTTATAATGAAATGAGGAAATTACGCACCCGGGCTTTTGAAGCATTAGGTAATAACCAGTTAGAGACGGATGAATCATTTAAAATATTTCTTTCCCTGTATTCTGAAATTATAGATGAAATTTCTAATTAAATTAGATATCACTCCAGACATTCCAGTTGTGCAATCAAAACATCCTCATTCATTTTTGCTTTGTAAGTTCTTATTAATCCATCACTAAGTCTGATTGAAATAGTTTTAATCGGCGACATTTTCATTTTTGATAATTCTGAACCGGGTACAATAAAAATTGCTGACGCAAGCTGGCTGTTCACCATGTTAGTTACCTGAGAATTAACAAGTCCAAGGGTTATTATATTATTGTCTTGTTGACGGACAGATAATTCCCCAACAATTTTTTTTGGAGATGAACTGAAACGTACTGAAATGTTAACAAAAATATCCTTTCCGTTAGAGGCTAAAGCCAGGGTAACCTGTGCAGAATTATTGTTTGAAATTGGAAGGGGGTTACACTGCATTACCACTTTCCCATCCGGACTCATAATTTCATCACAATTGCATTGAGCATAGGATAACGAAATTGAAAATCCGAGTAAAATAATAGTTGTAATATTTTTCATTTCATAAATGCTTATTTTTTCCTGACTGAAATTTTATACAATAATAAAGTAAACAAAGAGACATATTGGTATCCGCTACTCTCATTACGGTCATTAATGTTTTCAGGAGTTCATTTTTAAAATATTACCCGGATTGATTTTTATAAACTTTTTGGGTTTATTATTCAAAAGAAAACTATCTTTCAATCTTTGAAATTCCGATGTCAATGGAAGGCCCTCCTGTTAAAAAGGTTGCATTTATTTATATTCTACTGCCAATCATCTTTTTGTCGATTCTTATCGGGTATGGTCTTATTCTGCGGCCCAATTTCTTAGATCAACCCGCCATGCCCCTGGAAATCGTATTTATGCTGGCAGCAGTATTTTCAATCGGAGAGTTATTGTTATTGGGATTTAAGTGGGAAGCCATACAGACTGCTTTTGTAAATAAGCTCGCGAAAGGCTTTCCAGCCATATTGATTCTATTTGCGATTGGTGTTATCATCGGTTCCTGGATTGTCAGTGGTACAATACCCATGTTGATTTATTATGGTATTAAAATCATCAATCCAACATATATTTATTTTTTGGCCTTTGTTATTCCCATTGTCTTTTCAACGCTCACAGGAACTTCCTGGGGATCGGTAGGAACCATTGGGGCAGTACTGATCGGAGTGGCAGGAGCCATCGATGCACATCTTGGCATTACTGCAGGGGCTATTATTGGTGGAGCATATTTTGGGGACAAAATGTCGCCGCTCTCGGATACTACCAACCTTGCTGCAATGGCCACGGAGGTAAAGCTTTATGACCACATCCGGTCGATGACCTATACAACATTTCCTTCAGCCATTATTGCTGCAACAATATTTTTCATTATGGGTTTCGTTTACCCGCCATTGCGAACGGAAATAAATTCTCCGGAGATTATAAATACGCTTTCGGCTATCTCTTCGATGTTTAAATTCCATATTTTACTTCTTATTCCGCCACTGATTGTCCTGTATGGTTCCATTAAACGGATGGCGACACTACCTACCTTGCTCTCCAGTTCACTGGTTTCCTGTTTCCTTGCATTGATCTTCCAGGATTTCAACATCAGTGATGTTATCCAGACGTTGCATAAAGGATTTAATACCTCCATGGCCACATGGACGAGCGATGTACCCGAAAACATTGGAGCTTTGTTTAACAGGGGAGGCTTGTATGAATTGAATGAGCCCATCATGTTTTCCATTATGGTACTGGTATTTATTGGCTCCATCGATTTGATTGACGCCATGCCTGCCATTATCAATAAAGTGTTTGTATTTGCAAAGTCAAAAGCGGCCATTATCATTTCATCTTTGTTTTCGTCGGCTTTTACAAATGCAGTAACATCCAATCAAAGTGCCACAAGCTTTATTGTAGGAGATGCATTTGGGAAAAAATACGATGAAAACGGTATCCCGAGGAAGGTACTATCAAGATCTATTGAAGATTACGGTACCATGGTTGAAAGCATTATTCCCTGGACTACCACTACTATTTTTATGACGGCCACACTTGGGGTGGCGTACGCCGACTACTGGCACTGGCAGATCCTTTCTTTAATCAATCTTGTTGTTGCGCTTATATTGGCAATAACCGGAAAGGGATGTTTTTATGATGAAGTTGATAAAAGAGTGAATAGTAATAATATAAATAATGAATGATAAATTAAAACTTGAGACACTATTGATGCATTATGGCGAAGAACCCTCTGATTTTCATGGCGCGGTTGTTCCTCCAATATATCAGAATTCGTTATTTACCTTCAAGGATTGGGATGCTTTAGATGAGGCATTTGATAACAGGAAGGATACTTATATTTATACGAGGGGAAAGAACCCCACTGTCTCCGTTTTTGAAAAGAAAATAGCCAAAGTAGCCGGTGGTGAAAAAGCGCAACTGTTTCCTTCAGGAATGGCGGCTATATCCGCTGCCATTTTGCATTGCATAAATTCAGGCGATCATATTATCACAATTAATAACATTTACGGCCCGGCAAACAATCTTTTACAATCCTACCTCAAACCTAAATTCGGAATTGAGATCACCTATATTTCAGGAACAGACCTGGATGAATTTGAAAAAGCTATAAAACCCAACACTTCACTGATTTATCTGGAAAGCCCCAGTTCGGCCATTTTTAGCTTGCAGGATATTGAAGGGGTTGCCGCACTTGCAAATGAAAAAGGCATCAAAACAATTATTGATAATACCTGGGCAACACCTCTTTTCCAGAGCCCACTAAAAATGGGAATTGACCTGGAGGTACATTCCTGCTCCAAATATATTGGTGGTCATAGTGATGTAGTAGCAGGAGTGGTTATTGGAAATGATGTAGATATTGATGAGATTTTTTTGAATGAATATGAGTGGTTAGGTGCAAAAACAGCTCCTTTTGAAGCGTGGTTGCTTATCCGGAGCCTTCGAACCCTTCCTTTGCGAATGAAGCAGCACCAGGAAAGTGGAATCGCTATTGCCAATTATCTTGAAATGCACGATAAGGTGGTACATGTAAATTATCCGGGACTGGAAAGTTTTCCCCAATTTGAGTTAGGAAGGAAACAGATGAAAGGAACCACAGGCTTAATAAGTTTCAGGTTGCAAACAGATGATTTGGAGAAGATTAAAATATTCTTCAACGGCCTCAAAATTTTCAGAAAAGGGGTTTCCTGGGGTGGACATGAGAGTCTTATTTATGCTCCTGCTATAAGTTATCTTAAGGAGTTGACTGAAAAGCAATTTGTGGGAATGTGTATTTCCCTGGCTGATATGAGGATTTCGGTTGGCCTGGAAAATGCAGATGATTTAATAGCCGACCTGGAAGAAGCATTCAAACTAATTTAACAGCTATCCGGATGACAAATACAACTAACCCACAATCTCCACCACAAATTAACTGGGATCAAATGAAGGGTTTTGTGGAACCGAAAGAAATAATCCAGTTAATGGAGGATGGATTTGTTGCATACAGCCAGGGGAAGGCGGTTATCCCACCTGTAGGAGAGTTGTTGTTTGAAAATCCACCGGGTGAAACACATATTAAATACGGGTATATAAAAGGCGACGAATATTTTGTAATAAAAGTTGCATCCGGTTTTCCTGCTAACTCAGATTTGGGTTTGTCTAATTCACAGGGGATGATGCTTCTTTTTAGTCAGGAAACAGGCATTATTGAGGCAATATTATTGGATAATGGAAGGCTTACAGATATTCGCACAGCAGCTGCAGGGGCTTTGGTAGCACGGTATTTTGCACCTACCGGGATTGATCGTATTGGGGTGTTGGGTACTGGAATTCAGGCTGGATTGCAAGTCGAATACTTTCAGGAAATTATGGAATGTAAATCCATCTATGTCTGGGGACGCAATAAAGACAAATGCCGGGTATTTTTGAAAAAAATGGACTCGATCGGATTTAGCGTCCACATATGTGAAACCCCTTCTGAGGTAGCACAATCATGTAAATTTATAATCACCACTACTGCATCGAAGAAGCCATTGTTGCATTTTGCAGATATTATTCCCGGAACACATATAACGGCAATGGGGTCTGATACGGAAGAAAAAATTGAACTTGATCCTGAGATACTGGCAAATGCTGATCTGGTTGTTTCAGACAGCATTCCTCAGAGTCACAGCCGGGGAGAAGTGTACCAGGCGGTTAAGGCAGGTCAACTTGACAGGGGCGGTGTTATTGAATTGGGCGATGCCATCCAAAAAGGTAAAACCCGTACCGGCAAACATCAGGTAACAATTGTGGATCTTACCGGTGTGGCCGTGCAGGATATACAGATTGCACGATCGGTTTATTTGAAGTATTTAGCATCACGAAAAAATAAGTTATGAACATTCCAATATTTGAACTGGAACGCATACAATCAATACATGAGAATACAGTTAAGTATAACCTGACCGAAAGTGGCTTTCATCCTTTCACTTTAAATGAATTGCTAACAGAAAGTCAGCGGGAGGAAGTTAACAATTTGGTTCTTGGCTATGGACAAACCAATGGGTCCATTGGTTTAAGGACCAGGATTAGTGATTTATATGATAATGCTGAAATAAATAATGTACTTGTTACCAACGGGTCAGCAGAAGCAAATTTTATAACATGCCATACATTGCTTGAACAAGGAGATGAGGTAGTAATGATGATTCCCAATTACATGCAGATTTGGGGAATCGCGATGGAAATGGGATGCAAACCTTGCGGATTCCATCTGAGAGAAGAGAACGGCTGGGCTCCTGATCTGGAAGAACTTAAATCTCTGGTAAGCGATAAAACCAAAATGATTGCCGTTTGTAATCCTAATAATCCTACGGGTTACACGCTTACAAATGAAGAAATGGATAAAATTATTGCTATTGCACGGTCATGTGATGCGTGGATTTATTCCGACGAGGTTTACAGGGGTGCAGAATTAAATGGTGTAGAGATTCCAAGCTTTTATGGCCGGTATGAGAAAGTAATCGTAAACGGAGGACTTTCCAAAGCCTATGCCCTGCCCGGGCTTCGCATGGGGTGGCTCACCGGGCCTGAAGAAATTATCTATGATTCCTGGCCTTATCATGATTATACTTCAATATCGTCCGGGCTGATCAGCCAAAAAGTTGCTGAATTCGTTTTGGAACCTGAGTTGCGTCAGAAGATACTTAATCGGAATCGGATGATGCTTTCCGAAAACCTGCGAACCATCCGGGACTGGGTTGCATCACGTGGCAGTATGCTATCTTTTGTTCGTCCAAAGGCAGGAGGGATGGCGTTTATTCATTATACTTTGGAGGTAAATTCAACCAAACTTTCAGACCGTTTGCGGGAGGAAAAAAGTGTTTTTATTTTACCCGGAGACTGTTATGGTATGGATCATTATTTCAGGATCGGCATTGGAGCTGAGAAAAACTATCTGAAACGGGGATTAGCCCTTGCGGATGAGGTTTTGTCTGGCATTTCTTTACATTAGTTTGAGCATGTGTTTTTTTTATTTTGAATTAGCCCAAAATTGTCATTTGAAATCTACTGCATTACCTGGAACAACCGTTACTTTATTAAAAGTAATAATATTTGAATTTTGGAAAATTGGTCTGTTTTGAATGATTTATTTAAATTATGCCTTATTTTGGGTCGATTTAAATGAAAGGATTGTTCATCATGTTGCTTATGGTCTACCTTTCTTTCTCTGGCTATGGACAGAAAAACTCTGACTATCGACAGGAAAAGAAGGGTAAACCCATATTAAAGAATTGGGAATCGACCTATTATTATTCCTATTTTGGAAAATACTATTATGGCTATCATAATGGGATAGGTGCTGCGGATCTGGGCGTTGAAATAGGCACTAAAGGTTGGGGACTGGATCTCACCACATGGTTTCATAATCATTATGGCGCTGGCCTTGGATTTGGTTTTGGTGGAAAAGGGGAATTTGGCCTCTCCCTGATATTTGCATATTCTATTACCCCAAAATGGCAGGTAAATGCTGCACCGGTGATCAGGTTTATCCAGGAAAGTGCGGAAAAAGATGAGCACATTGGAATAGGAGCCGATATTGATTTAATTTACTATTACTGGAAAAATATTGGAATAAAAGCAGGATATAGCAGTACTACGAATTTCACACTAGGCGCTAATTTTCGAATAAGCAACTACATTTTTGAACGCTAAAAATTAAATGATAAGAGGATATAAATATGTAATAGTATTTTCGTTACCAATAACTGTATATATCTCATTTACCTCCCAGGGGATTCTCACATTTTTACCTTTTATTATATTTTATGGACTTGTTCCACTGATCGAACTGTTTATCAGGCCAAATGCAAATAATTTTTCTGATGATGACAATGTGGAGGCAAAACATAGCAGGCTTTATGATTGGATTTTATACCTTGTTCTCCCTGTACAAATCATCATATTAATCTTTTTCTTATATGCAGTGCAAGACCCATCTTTAAGTATTATTGATTTGATTGGCAGGATATCTTCCATGGGGTTAATGTGCGGGGTTTTTGGGATCAATGCAGGGCACGAATTGGGGCACCGGTCAAACCGGCTCGAACAGTTGATGGGAGAAATACTTCTATTGACTTCATTGGACACCCATTTTTTGCCGTATCATAATGCCGGGCATCACTACAATGTTGCCACACGGGAGGATGCGGCTACTGCCGTGAGAAATGAGTGGCTTTTTACTTTTTGGATCAAGTCACATTTTGGAAGTTACATCGAGGCATGGAATATTGAAAAGAAAAGGATGAAAAAGCAAAATCGGCCTGGATTGTCAATTCAAAATCGGATGGTGGGCTATTCCATTGCCAATGTCCTGGTAATAGTTGCAATTTTATATTTTTTTGGTCTGAATGTCTTGTTGACATTTCTTGCTTCATGTGTAATTGGTATTCTCTTACTGGAAACTGTCAACTACATTGAGCATTATGGATTGCTCCGTTACCAGACAGAGGATGGTAAATACGAGCGTGTCAGCTATAAACATTCGTGGAACTCCGATCACTTACTGGGCCGGATGTTTCTTTTTAACCTGTCAAGGCATTCCGACCATCATTACAATGGGAGTAAAAAATATCAATTGCTCAATTCCTTGCCTGAAAGCCCCCAGATGCCAACCGGGTATCCGGGTATGATGTTATTTTCACTTGTTCAGCCCTTATGGTTTTGGTATATGAATAAGCGCCTGGACAATATGCAATCGAGACATGGTTGATTCCTACGATTATGTGATTATTGGCTCTGGATTTGGCGGATCTGTTTCGGCATTACGTTTGGCAGAGAAAGGATACACTGTGCTGGTAATAGAGAAAGGGAAGAAGTGGGATTCCAATGATTTTCCAAAAACGAATTGGAATCTTCGTAAGTGGCTGTGGTTTCCCACATTAAAGTTTTTTGGAATCCAGAAAATAACTTTTTTCAGGCACATATCAATACTTAGCGGCGTGGGAGTTGGTGGTGGATCATTGGTATATGCCAATACGCTGCCCAAACCTGAGAAAGAATTCTTCAGTCATGGATCATGGTCCGGATTGGATGATTGGGAAAAAAAGCTTGAGCCTCACTATGAAGAAGCTTGGAAAATGCTGGGAGCAGCAACAACCCCCATCTTGGGGCCAGGTGATGAAGCATTGAGAACCCTTTCAAAACAGATTGGCAAGGAAGATAAATTCGCACCAACGAAAGTTAGTGTTTATTTTGATGAACCGGGTAATACAGTCCCTGATCCATACTTTGCAGGGAAAGGTCCAAATCGTACAGGATGTATTCATTGTGGAGAATGTATGACCGGATGCAGGCACGATGCAAAAAATACGCTTGATAAAAACTACCTCTACCTTGCGCAAAACCTTGGTGTAGAGGTACTTCCGGAAAATGAAGTTATCGATGTAGTACCTGTAGGAAGTAATGGTGAAAAGGGCTATCTGATCAGGTATCGAAAATCAACATCCTGGTTTGCAAAAGCTAAGGAGATAAAGACAAAAGGAGTTGTATTTGCTGGTGGAGTGTTGGGGACGATACCTCTTCTGCTTAAGCTTAAAGGAAAAAGTCTCTCTAAAATTTCCAACCGTTTGGGTGATATGGTGCGAACAAATAATGAAGCCTTACTTCCGAATACTACACTTGATAAGGACCTGGCTTTGTGGAAAGGGGTAGCGATTGGTTCTATCCTGGAAGTTGATAAAAACAGCCACCTCGAACCTGTTCGCTACGGGAAAGGATCGGGTTTCTGGAGAATCACAATGATGCCCATGGTAAGCGAACGCAATTTCTTTTTGCGAATTGGTAAATTAATTATAACCCCTTTGAAAGACCCGATAAATTGGCTTAAGATCTGGTTTGTCGATGATTTTAGTAAACGTACAACGGTATTATTATTTATGCAGCATCTTGATAGTACACTCAAATTCCGAAGAGGTCTCTTTGGGATGCGTTCGATTGCTGAAAAAGGGAAATCACCAACAGCATTTATTCCGGAGGCGCATAAACTTGCACATGAATTCAGTAAGATCATCAATGGAAAACCTCAGTCAATGTTCACTGAAACGATTACAGGTATTCCCTCAACGGCGCATATACTGGGTGGGGCTTGTATGGGAGCTACAAATAATGAGGGTGTAATTGATAAGAACAACCGGGTATTCGGATATGAGAATATGTATGTATTCGATGGTTCAATGATCTCTGCTAATCCGGGGGTGAATCCTTCACTGTCTATTACGGCGATTAGTGAATATGGCGTGTCAAAAATTCCTGAAAAGGATTAACTGCGAATCACATCAATATACACGAATCAAATTATCTTCGTATAAAAAAAGGAATGATCGATCTAACAAATAAAACGGCATTAATTACAGGCGGAAGCAAGGGCATCGGATTGGGTATTGCTGAAGTGCTGATACAACAGGGGATGAATGTTGCTGTCACCGGCCGGAATGGTGAAACTGTTGATAGTGCCACTGAGCGCCTGAATGAAATGGTAAAAGGATCAGCTTTGGGAATTGTTTCAGATGTCCGCAATGCAGAAAACGAACAACGTACGGTTGACGAAGTGATCAATCAATGGGGTAAGCTGGATGTGCTGGTTGCCAATGCCGGATTGGGTCATTTTGCTTCCATTGAAGACCTTACGCTCGATCAGTGGAATGAAACCATTGATATCAACCTGACGGGCGTATTCAACAGTGTAAAAGCTGCTATTCCTGCATTGAAGGAATCAAAAGGATACATCATTACAATAGCCAGTCTTGCCGGAACAAATTTCTTTGCAGGCGGGGCAGCTTATAATGCTTCTAAATTTGGCCTGGTAGGTTTTTCACAGGCAATTATGCTGGACTTACGACATGAAGGTGTTAAAGTTTCGACCATTATGCCCGGTTCGGTTACGAGTTATTTCAATGATCATGAGCCCAATGATGAGGATGCCTGGAAGATCCAGCCCGAAGATATTGGAAAGTTAGTAGTGGACTTGCTTCAAATGAACCCACGTACTTTGCCAAGTAAAATTGAAGTACGGCCATCTAAACCACCTGTAAAATAAAGGGCGCATTGCAAATGCGCTCCAGTATTCTTAGCGCTTTTATATTCATACTGACACTAGCGCGCATTTGCAATGCGTGTGAATTTAGCTGATTTATGCTTTCAATTTCAATCTTCTGGCAGCTCAATTTCCTCACCCCATATATACTTCCCAAACCACTGCCAGTTATGCCATGTGGCTGCCAGCCGTTCCCTCGGTTTGGTAATTCCATGACCAAATCCTTTATAAACAACCAGTTTAACTGGAATGTCCCGGTCTCGCAGGCCCTGTAGTAACTGGTAGGCATTTGGAATCGGTACACGCTTATCAAACTCGCCATGCTGGATCAATGTAGGAGTAGATGCGTTATTGATATTTGTCATAGGCGAAGTTTTAGCATAAATTTCAGGATCTTCCCAGGGGGTGGCTTCCAGGTATTGCCTGGTAAAAGGGTGGATGTCGGTGTTTACGTAGTAGGTCATCCAGTCCGAAATACCGGCGCCGACTGATATTGCTTTGAACCGGTTGGTACTTGTGGTAAGAAAAGCGGAGATGTATCCTCCCTGGCTCCAGCCCATGCATCCCATTTTATCCGTATCAATGAGCCCTTGTTTGTCCAGGAAATCAACACCTGATAGTACATCCAAGGCATCACCGACACCTAGATTTTTTACATTCAACTCCCGGAATTTTTCTCCATACCCTGCCGAGCCCCGGTAATTAGGTTGAAGGACCAGGGCCCCTTTGTTGAGCCATTGAATAACAGGGTAAACATATGATGGAGCCGGGGCAGGTGTGGAAATACCGGTAGGTCCCCCATGGATCATAACAAGGAGCGGGTATTTTTTCTTTGCGTCATAATCGGCAGGTTTGTGCAATATTCCTTCTATCACGGTGCCATCACTACTTTTCCAGGAAATAACTTCACTTTTTGAAACATTGTAATTTTTTATCTGTGAAGTAAAGTTTGTTAGCTTTGTTGGCCTCAGGTTTGATACACTGCTGACATAAATTTCGCCCAATTCATCGTCTTTATTCCCATAAAAAGCGACCTTACTACCACTTCTATCTAATGTAAACCCATCAATTCGTGAAGGTGTTTTCAGAATGATTTTCACTTCTCCATTTACCGGATTTATTACCACAAGATTTCTTTTCGTTTTTTGATAAGCAGTACCATAAATACCCGTCGGTGTCCATTTCAATGATGAAAGGTTCTCATCAAAGTCCGTGGCAATTTCTACGTTCTTTTTGCTTTCAATAGTTCGTATAAAATATCTCCCGTTTTTATAATAATTTGACGTCCGGTTATCCACAGAAGAACTATAAAGTAGCTTTTTACTGTCAGGAGACCAGTCTATTATACCGTCGCTACTCTTATTGCTGATCAAAGGGGTTAACTCTTTGGTTTCCACATTGAATAGAGAAATATCGGCATCAAAAAAACTATTGATCAGGGGGTCAGGTTGATGCTGGATTGCTATTTGTTTTCCATCGGGTGACCACAAAAAACCACGAAGAGCAAATTCGGGGTCTTTGATTAGTGTAACGGGTTTAAGTGCTTCTTCCCGGATCGAATCTTTTGCATGGTCCGGTAATTCATTTTCAGCGAAAGTGTCAGGATTAAAATCCATCAGCCATAATTCAGATAATGTGAATTCATCATCATCAACATCATACTTGCCATAACGTTCTTCCCTTGCTTTTTTACTTTTCTCCGTGTCCATAGACATGGTGAAAGCAATTTTATCCCCATCGGGTGACCATTGAAATCGTTGAATCCCGCGTTTCTCTTTTGTAATCGCAATGGATTCACCGCCATCAACACGGATTGCATATAGCTGGGATTTATCCCCCCTGTCGCTTATAAAGGCGATCCATTTACTGTCATGTGACCATTGGGCATTGGCGCTGTTACCATCGGGGTTGTTTGTCAGTTGAAAGGGTTTGCTGCCGTCTTTGCTTATCCAGAGTTCCGTATCGTACCGGTTATTCTCCCAGTCGGTAGAACGAACTGTAAAAACAATATGCCTTCCATCAGGAGAGAAATACGGAGTGCCGGGACTTTTTAATGATAAAATCTCTTCAAAAGAAGGATCTCTTAAATCATTTTGTGCAGAAACAGAAATCGTAATAAAAAGAATTAAAAA
>SDBV01005197.1_pt1 | contig 18434 bp, 11 predicted proteins | sample 2277081 | NCBI WGS metagenome assembly SDBV01 (sample SAMN10402039, study PRJNA504765) | marine sediment metagenome | isolation source: marine sediment core GS10_PC15, 223 cmbsf | place: Arctic Ocean: Southern Knipovich Ridge | collected 2010 | reverse complement strand
GGCGCTCGCCGCCGCTGAGGTTTGTGATCGACCGGTCCAGCAATTTCCCGAGCGAGAGGGTTTCGATGAGTGGGGCGACGGCTTTCAGCGCCCGTCGATGGCTGTCGCCTCGTGTGCGAAGCGAGAACGTGAGATTGCGAGCCACGCTCATGTGCGGGAACAGCCCGCAATCCTGCGGAACGTAGCCGATCCGCCGGTGGCGCGGCTCGAGTGCAGTGACGTCTCGCGAGCCGAGGCGTATTCGGCCAGCTGTCGGTCGGATCAGCCCGCAGACGCTTTTGACCAGCAGCGACTTGCCCGAGCCGGTCGGCCCCATCAGCACGAAGTACTCGCCCGGACGCACCTCAAACGAGACGTCGGTCAGCCGGAATTCGCCGGCCTGAAGAGCGAGTTGTTCCACGCGCAGATGGATCACAGCCATTGCCTCCTCGGCGCAAGCCAGTGCACCAGCGCCAGGGCCGCACACGCCATCGCCAGCATCACCAGCGCTACCGCCAGGGATACTTCGATATTGCCGACGCTCAGTTCCAGCCAGATCGTGGTGGGCATGACCATAACGCGTCGGCTGGTGCCCACGAAGACCATCAGCGGGCCGAACACGCCAATTGCTCGCGCCCAGGCGATGACAGATCCGGCCACCAGTCCGTTGCGCGCCAGCGGCACGGCCACTCGCCAAAACGCGCCCCAGCGCGAACAGCCGAGCGACATGGCGACGTGCTCGAGTCGCGGATCGACCGAGTCGAACGACGCCTTGGCCGCCCGGATCGAATACGAAACCGAAACGAGGAATTGGCAAAGTACGATACCGATCGCCGAGACGAGCGACCAGCCGGCCGAGCGCATCGATTCCTTGATCGCCTCGCCCAGGCCCGTGCCGAAAAATGCCAGCAGCGACACGCCGATCACCACCGGAGGCAGGACGATCGGCACGTCCACGATCGTGTTGACGATGGTATGGCCGGGAAAACGATAGCGGCTCAGCGCGTAGCCGACGGGCACGGAGAATACAATCACCAGCGCCAGCGAGGTAAGCGAAGTCAGGAAGCTCATTCGAATGGCCGACGAGACTTCGCGCGAGGTCAGGATCGCGCCGAGTTCGTCCAGCGTCACGTCGCTGTTGATCAGGTAGGCAACATCGGCCGCGACCAGGGCCAGCACGATCAGCACGAACAGGCCTAGGAAAGACAGCGTCACCACGCTGAGCAGGTTCCCTCGCCGACCGGCAATGGGACTGATTCGCTCCTGTCTGGATTTTCGCCTCGCCAAACTCACGTCTCCTGCTGCTTGACTCTACGGCGCTTCGGTGCGGTAACCGTAACGGTTCAGGATCGCGCGGCCGGCGTCGCTCGCCATGAAGGCGATAAACGCATTGGCCTGCGATTTGTGCTGCGACGTGGTCATAAGCCCGACCACCACGCGGGAGATCAGGTTATTCTCGGCCGGGATCTCGATCACGTCCACCGAGTCGGCAATGTTTGCGGCAATGGCGTCCCAGACGATCGCGACATCCACGTCGCCGGTCTTCACCCACACGCCCAATTCGTTGACCGTGACGGATTCCTTGGGTGCGAGCTTGGCCCGGTCGAGCTTGTTCTTGGCGAAGATTTTATCGCTCAGCCGGCCGACCTGGCAAGCCTTGGGGTTGCCCAGTGCGATCAGCAGGTCATCGCGGAAAAAATCTTCCAGCCCGCGAACGTTCTTCGGGTTGCCCTTGGCGGTGATGATGACCGGCACGAAATATGCGATAGGCGTTTTGCTCGCGATGAGGCCCGCCTTTTCCTGCAGCCGATCGACGTAGGCCACGTCACCTGGCATGAACAGGTCGGCCGCTGGATCGAGTTGTGCGCGGCTGATGATCATACCGCTGCCGCCGTAATCGGGTGTGACCTTCACGCCGGTCTTGGCTTCAAACTCAGTGGCGAGCTGGTCCACCGCCCGCCGCAAACCCGCGCCTGCATACATTCGCAATTCGACGGGTTTTATGGACTTAGCTTGCTTCTTTTCGCAGCCGACCCCAGCGATAACCATCGCCATCATTAACAGACCTACCGACCATCGTCGCAAACCCGACGACCTTTTATGGAATGTGCGAGTCATGGTATTACCCTTCCCTATTCCGCGCTGCTATTGGAAATCGCCTTGCCGGCCTGGTAATTCTTCTCGGCCGGGATCACGGTAAAGCCGAAGCTCTTGAACATGTCCTGTGCCTTCGGCGAGGCGACGAACTCGGCGAACTGCCGTGCGCCGGCAGCGTTTTTCGAGCAGGCCAACGTAGCTATCGTCACTCGCACCGGCGCCAGAACGTATTCGCGTTTGGTGGCCGTGGTGATGGTGTCCACGCCAGGCGTCGGCAGGTGCTCGGCCGGCAGTGTCACGACATCCAGCCCATCGGTCCGCAGATGGGCCACGGCGTTCCAGACCACGGCCGCGTCTGCATTGCCGGTCTTGACCAGGTTGGCAGCCTGCCCGCCCTTGCGGAACGTCTGGATATTGGGGGCGTCCTTGACCTTTTCGAAATCCAGCCCCGCCTTGCGGAAAATCGTCGGCAGCATCCAGCCGAGCGTGGATAGTTTGTAGTCGGTCAGCACGAGCGAAACGTCTTCGCGCAGGCAGTCGGCAAGGTTGCTGATCTTCTTGGGGTTGCCTTTGCGAACGACGATCACTGGCGTAAGGGCCGCGACGGTCCATCCGTCTGCGCCAAGCCCACGGGTCATCAGAATATTCAGGAACGGGTCGTGGCTGACGTAGAGGTCGCCCTCTTTCTGGCTTTCGATGTGCACCAGCAACTCGCCCGACCCGGCGGAGTTGATTTCCACCTCCACGCCGGCCTGGGCCTCGAACATCTCGGCCAGTTTCTCCATCACCGGGCGCATCGTGCCGCCAACGTGACATTTCAGCGTCTTGGCGGCAGGGACGTGTCGCTTGCAGCCTTCGAGCGTGATGACCATTGCCGCTGCCACTGCGGCGAGCACGAGGCAACTGAAAGCTTTCTTAAACCTGCTGCCGATCATTTTCCCTTCTCCTAAAACGCACTAAGCCATTGTTGGAGGCTTCGCCAAGGATATCACAATTACCGTCGGTTGAAAGCCTTTGCCTGCGGCTTGGCGAACGTTCAGAACCAGACGGTCCGCACCACCAGTCCGCGGCCAGGAAAACAACGCCGCAAATGATGCCGATTGTCAGCGGCTCAAGAGTCATCGGCGACCTCCACCATCGCTTCGGCAGCCATCGGCGCACGATTGGCCCGAACGGACTGCCAATGCGACAGCAGAATCGCCGCCGCAACGCATACCATGGCGATGACTTTCTGCGTGTCGGGCGATTCGCCTGGCAGCAGCAGCCAACTGAACGCCGCGCCGAAGACCGGGATCAGAAACTTCCACATGTTCAAGCGAGACACCTTCACGCGAGCGATCAGGAAGAACCATATGGAGAACGCAGTGGCTGAAAGTGCGGAGAGATACAAAAGTATCCACAGGAAACGCACAGGCGGCAGCTCGGTGGGGCGGCCTTCGACGACCAGGCCGAGGATCAGCAAGACCACGCCGCCCAAACCCATCTGGGCGCTGTTGATCGCCAGCGGATTGATCGGTGCGCGCGCCTTGGAGTAAACCACGTTGGCGAGGCTGCCCGCAATCACGCCGGCCAGAATCAGGCCCATACCGCCCAGTTCCGTCAGACCGGCCGGCTCCCACGGTTTGGAAGCCAGGGCGAGTATCGCGATGCCCGTCATCCCCAGCGCGATCGGGATCAACATTGCGACCGTCATCTTGTCGTTTCGCAGCATCAGGTGCGCCAGCACAGCCGTTATCAGGGGCGACGAGCCCAGCAGGATCGCGCCCTGAGCGCCCTCGATGAGGTTCAGGCCCCAAAAGAACGTCCCGTACAGCAGTACGGTCTGGAGAAAGCTGATGACGACCACCAGCCGCCAATGCGTTCTCACGGCGGCAAGCGTTCGGCGGGGCCGGCCGGCCAGCGGCAATAGCAGCATTCCAGCCAGGATAAACCGCACGCCGGCGAAGGTGAACGGCTGGAGGTAATTCACATCGAGGCCTATCTTCACCACGGCAAAGGCCGACCCCCATAGCAGGCAGGCGACGATCGCCCAAGGCGCAGCGGCAGCCGGGGACATCGATCGAGGCTCGTTTATGGTGGGTTCGGTCTGCATGGGGCTCTCGTGCTTCACGGGTCGCAGATGCATGATAGAGCATCGCCGCCGGGCGGCAAGCGCCACTGGCGCCGGGTGAACGCTGCCAGTCGGTCGTGATTGGTCATGTCCACGTGGAGCGGCGTGACGGTGATGAAACCTTCTGCGAGGCGAACGACGTCGGAATTCTCCTGCTCGTGCAGAAAGCTGTAGTCGTCCGCCAGCCGATACGCCTGGCCGCCATCGGGCATTTCGTGGGGGTGATAGACGTCTTCGATTCCGGCGGTGGACTGTGGTGCGACGCATATTCCAACAGGCTTACCGCCGGGAAGCTCGGACAGGTCTGGAATGTTGATATTGATCAGGTCGCCGGCGGACAGGCCCGCGGAAAGCAATTGTTCAAGCACGTCGATGCAGATGCCCGCGATGGCGTCGAGTTGCGGCCGACTTGTGGTGCGGTCGGCAAAAGAAAACGCCACGGCCGGGATGCCGAGCATCGCAGCTTCGGCTGCGGCGGCCACCGTGCCCGAATAAAAGACGTTGATGCCCACGTTCGCGCCCGCATTGATGCCGCTAAGAACCAGGTCCGCCGGGCCGGGCAGCATCTTGGCGACCGCCAGTCTAACGCAGTCGGCGGGGCGTCCGTCGATGCTGAAGGCTTCTCCGCCGGGCGGGTCGGTCATTTGCACTTTTGTCACCGGCAGCGGCTCGTGGAGTGTAATCGCGTGGCCGGCGGCTGATTGCGGGGTGGCCGGCGCGGCTACAATCGTCTCACCCAGAGGCCCAGCCGCCTGGCGAAGGGCCGCCAGCCCAGGCGCCATCACGCCATCGTCATTACTAAGCAGAATTCTCATAACAGTTCGAGTGTACCCCGCGAGTTTCGATTCACAAAGCCATCGGTAGGAAAAATCCTCATAACAATTCGAGTGAACCCCACTGGGTTCGATTCGCAAAGGGGATCGGCAAGTCGATCTGCGCCCCTTACATTTTTCCGTCGAAGAACTGCCAGACTTTCTCGGCGTAGGTCGCGTCGTGGAATCCGTCGTCGTCGAGCTGGTTTTCGGGCGAATTGGTGTACGGTGCTACATTATTTCCGTCGTCACTGACGGTTCGAACGGCCCCGTTGCCGTACAGAACGTTGAACTGATTATCGTGCGACCAGGCCGCACGCAGCGGATAACTATCGTCGGACGATTCTTCCTGATCCTGCTGCCAGAATCCGTCTGCCAGCAATGCGTCGCTGCCGGCGTCATAGTCTCCGTCCCCGCAAGTGACCGACGGGCTTGTGCGATAACGCAGGTCGATGCGAATCTGCGGAAGTCGCCGCAAACTCAGTGAAGGGGCCAGCCCCCCTTGCGTTCGGATCGGTTTTTTCTGCCCGACGAGTACTTGGGAATATTCTTCCAACAGGTTGGCTTCGTCGGGCCCTCTCAGGCCAGGCGCACTGCGGAAAACGTCCCAGCTGTAGGGAAACCGCAGACAATACGTGCTGAACTTGCCGGTTTGCGGAAAGAGACTGGCCCGCCCATCGCGCAGTTCGCCTGGGGCGCTCGGGCACATGAGGGCCTGCGAGGTTATGAAGCCGTCTTTGACGAGGGCCCACATGTTCGCGGAGAAGATTTTTCCCGCATCGCCTCCGGCCCCCGAACCAAAACTCCCCAGTAGGGCAGTACCCGATGGCTTTTCCGGTCCGCCCCAATGCCCAGCCTCCGGCAAGCTGAAGGAAACGTCGCTGACGCGAAATGGCGGCAATCGGCGATCGTTTTCAGCGACGAAGCTCATGATGCCCTGATGGACCGTTCGAAGCCGGCCGACGCAACTGACCATTGTAACTCGCCGCCGCACGCTCGACAATGTCGGCAGGGCAATGGCGGCCAGCACGATCACGATCGCGATGACAACCAGCAATTCAACCAAAGTAAAACCGATTCGTCTCGACATGGCCCGACCTCCCTGCCTTGCACAAACCCTAAATTACGAAAGCCTTGCTGTCAATGATGCGTGTCGGGCTAAAACGCCAGCCGCCCTGTGTATTGACCCGGACAGGGCCGGCGTGAGAGACTGGGCGTTTGGAATTGGAGCGATGCGTACGCAATCCCCAAAACATCTTGGCCACCAGCAGTCGAAGTGGAACACCGATGGCGTACTGCTGGACGAATCGATCTGCGGCGGGCCCGTTGATCTGGGCGAAATGTTCGCCAACACGCGCCCAGTCGAGATCGAAATCGGCACAGGCAAGGGCACGTTCCTGCTGGCGCGTGGCGAGGCCCGGCCGGAACTCAACTTCCTAGGCATCGAGTGGGCCAAGGCCTATTGCGTTTACTCGGCCGACCGGTTCCGACGGGCAGGCCTGACCAATGTCCGCATGCTGCACGCCGACGCAACCGATTTCTTCGGCGGGTGCCTGGCCGACGAGTCGGTCTGGCGGGTGCACATTTACTTTCCCGACCCCTGGCCCAAGCGCAGGCACCATCGTCGCCGATCGATCCAGTTGGGCTTCGTGGAGGAAGTTCGCCGGGTTTTGCGCCCGGGCGGACAGCTTATCATCGTCACCGACCACCTGGGTTACTTTCAGCACATCCAGCGGGTGCTGGCGAACGCCAACGGCTTTGCACCTGTGCCATTCCCTCGCATGACCGATGACGAAGGGGAATTCGTGGGGACTAATTTCGAGCGGAAGTACATCGCACAAGGGCGGCCGTTCTACCACGCGGCCTTGTTAAAGTACGTCTGAAGGTCGAGTCGCCTCAACTGTCGAGCGACTGCAAGGCTGCCATGGCTTCGGCAGAGTCCCGCTTGCCGATCAGAATCAGCGTATCGCCCTGTTCCAGAACTACCTCGGGCCCCGGCTGGTAGATGGTCTCATCCTGGGCGCGGCGGACCGCTACTACATGAGCGCCGACTCGCTGAGGGAGGTTCAATTCCTGAAGAGACTTACCTACCAACTCACTGTCGCTGCCCAGCTCGATCTGGTCCATCTCCAGATCCACGCCCTCCTGGGCCGCTTCGGAGAAGTCCACCACGGCCGGGCGAACGACAATATCCACCATTCGCGAAGCACCGATCAGCTGCGGGCAGACCACGCGCGTTGCGCCGGCGCGGACAAGTTTTTTCTGCGTAGCGCCATCCAATGCCCGCGTAATAATCCGCACGTCTGGATTCATCTGGCGAGCCGTCAACGTTACCAACAGGTTTTCGGCGTCTGTGACGAGCGTAGACACCAGCGTGGCTGCTTTGGCGATACCGGCTGCCTCGAGCACTTCTTCATTCTGGGCGTCGCCGAGCACGTACAGCATGCCGATCGCTTCGCCGATGCTGGTGCGCTCGGGGTCGATATCCACGATCACGACCTCACGTCCGCCCGTATGCAACTGGGTGGCGACACGTTCTCCCATTCGCCCGCATCCGCATACGATTACGTGGTCGGACAGGTTCTTGATTTGATCTTCCAATTGTCTTCTCCCGAGGATTCGACGAAGTTGCCCCTCTACCATCATGGCGCCCAGAAGGCTCAGCACAACGCCCCCTGTCACCAACCCAGCCAAGACGACAAAGATTGTCCAGATCTTACCGGCATCCGAGAGCGTGCCGGCTTGGCTGCCAAGCGTGGTTACCGTGTTGATCGTTATGAAAAGAGCGTCGAGAAAAGTGTAGCTCGACGGTTCGATCACAATATACCCGGCCGTAGAGACGGAGATGACCGTGATAAACATAGCGATGGGAACTGCGATTCGGATTCGGCGCGCACGAATCATTCGCGTTTGGACTAGAGAAGAAGTCGGATCCATCCTGGAGACTTGTCGCGCCATCTTGGGCGGCATTATACGCGACTGACTTAAGAGTGCAACAAATCACCAACACCCCGGCCGGGGTGAAAAGAAGCTTCTTTATGTAATAGTTATTTAAACTCATCATCATATTAATAGCGCCTGTCGGTTGTGTGGTAAACGAAGGGTGGCAAGCACAACACAAAGAACGGAGGAGAGTTGCAGCTGAAGAAAGAGAAAAAGGCGTGTGGATAACATGTGAGAACTCTTGCGGGCATTGGTTGTGTAATCGGGGGCAGCCCTGTTAGAAGCAGTCGGGGGGTTATCCAACAGTGAGATAGGGGAGTTTCCCAGGCAGAGCGCAACAGGCTACCGAAAGCTTATCCACAATAAATCCCCAGCGGTATATGGGGCTTTTCCCGAGAGTGGCCGAGCGAGAGGTTTTCTAATGAGTGCCTGATCGCGCGTCAGAAACATTCCGCGAGCTACGCGCCTTCAGTGCATCGCAGTGGAGATAGACAGTGGGACGCATCGGCCGGAAACGTTTTTGCGCGGGTACCAACCAAGCAATCGAAGCAACACGGCTTGACAAGCAAGCCGTGCCACCCGTCATCCGCTGTTTTGCCAGCCGCGAGCAAGCAAGTTGCTCGCCCTACGCGCCCAATCTATTAAACCGTCGCGCCGCTGGCCTGGATCTCCTGGGTGAGAAGATCGAGCGTCGCCTGGAACTGCACGTCATGGCTGCGAAGTTTGTCGATCGTGCGGTTGGCGTGGAGGACCGTGGTGTGGTCGCGCCCGCCAAAGTATCCGCCGATTTCTCCCAGGCTGTGCCTCGTCAGGCTGCGGGCCAGGAACATGCAGATTTGGCGAGGGAAGGCGATGGATCGGCTGCGTTTTTTGGACTGAAGATCCGCCAGCCGAACGTTGAAACGCGTGGTGACCGCGTTGAGGATGTCTTCGATGGTGATTTCCCGGCGGAAGGGCACGGGTTCGGCGCCGAGCGCTTCTTCGGCCAGTGACAGGTCGATCGGGCGGTCGCAGACCTGGGCAAGCATGGCGACTTTGGCGATCGAGCCTTCCAGTTCGCGGATGTTCGAGTCGATCCGCCCGGCGATGAAGCAGATCACGTCTTCGGGCAGTACGATGTCCCGCAGGCGGGCCTTGGTTCGTACGATGGCCACGCGCGTTTCATAGCATGGCCGGTCGATCCGTGCGACCAGACCCCAGTTGAATCGACTGATGAGGCGCTCTTCCAGGCCCGGAATTTCGGCCGGGCTGCGATCGCACGAGAGAATGATCTGCCGTTGCGACTGGTAAAGAGTGTTGAACGTGTGGAAAAATTCTTCCTGGGTTTGCTCGTGACCCGAGAGGAACTGGATATCGTCGATGACCAGCACGTCGGCGTGGCGGTATCGATAACGGAAATCGTGAAGTTTTCCGCGTTCGACGGCCTCGATGAAATGGTTCACGAACGTTTCGCAGGAAAGGTAGGAAATGCTCGCGCCTGGCGTGGCGCGGACGATTTCCTGGCAGGTTGCCTGGAGCAGGTGTGTCTTGCCCAGGCCCACGCTGCCGTGAATGAACAGCGGGTTATAGGTCTTGCCAGGCGATTCGCTAACAGCCAGGCAGGCCGCGCGGGCCAGGCGATTGCTCGGGCCGTTCACGAAGGTATCGAAGGAATAATCGCTGCTGAACGGCGTCCATTGGCGTTGGGTCGGCTCGTCGGAGACAACTTCTTCGGGGGCATTTTGGTCGACCTGGTTTTCGGCACTGGTCAAAAAGCACACGCCGACCAGTCGTCCGGTGGCGGTCTGTGCGGCCTCGGTGAACAGTCGCGTGACATGCTGACGGCAGTAGTCCTGCTCGCGGTCACCGGGCACTTCGATTTCCAACAAGCCATGCTCCAGGGAAATCGGTTCCAGTTTGGTGAACCAGGGACGGATCAGGTTTCCGCCGGATGCAACGACGTGCTGAACAATTTTCTGCCACAGCGCCGAGTCAACGACTGCCATTGTCCTGCCTTTCCGTTTCTATATACCCTGTCCGCGCGCAAAGTCGTAAACAACCTGCTTCCATCTTCACGGAGAACGCGTCCCTCCGTTCTGGGATGTTGTCGCCTTCCTTGGCGATGATGTGAAACATCCTTGTGTAGAACGGACGTTCAGCGAACGTTCGGAGTGTACGCGCGATGGCGATTCTTGTCAAAATGAAAATTCGCTGCGCGGCGGGTGTCGGTTGCGAAAAGAAACAATCGGCCGATTGGGCAGTGCTTTTCTCGGCAAAAAATTCTCGGATAAAAAATCTACTCGGCATTTTCCAGCCGCACGCTGTACACCCACCATCGCGCTTTGGGGCGCCGGCTGTTCTTCGCCTGACGGTCAAAGTAAACGGTCATCGTTGCCGCCGGGTCGGTGACGATCTGGTACCAGTGCCGCCGAAGGTACATTTCATTCGCGCCCATTTTGCACTGGCTGTGCGATTTCCATTGCTTGACGACACCCACGACCCGATATTCCTGCCCGCGCCAGGTAAAACGTTGTGGCAGGCCGGGCTCGCGTCGCGTCATGGCGCCCACGTCGGCCGTGCCCGCGACGGGGATAAGCTCCTCGCAGATGAATTCTTCGTCGTGCGTCATCGCAGTTTGGTTCACGTTAGCGCTGCCGGCTGCGGCACCTAATTCAATTGAACCGCGAGACCGCTTCGGAAACGGGCTGGGTGGGGTGAGAGGGCGCGCCCGACTGCCCGTTCTTGCGGAACGACTTGCGGCCGTTGAATCGGCCCTTGGGCGGTTCGTTCGGTTTGGCGGCGAGAATCATGTTTTCTTGGCCAACCAGTTGTTCCAACTCGTCGAACAACTCACGTGACGGTTGAAAAAACCATTGAGAATCGGCTTGGACTATTGCTTGCACGTCAGGCCGGCTGTGCGGAGTCAACTGAAACTTCAAGGTGCAGTTCCCGCGATGCGCCTCAAGAAGCTGTTGAATCTTACCAAGCTCGTCACCGTTGGCGCCATCGGCGCCCAGTCGAATGGTCAGCTGGCTGGTGAGTTCCACGACGGCGCGGTCGATCGGAATGATTTCATCGACGATAATGTTGGGCCGCTCGCGACGCCTGTCGACCGTGCCGCGGATAAAGACGATCGATTCCGGGCTGAGCAGTTCGCTCACCGTCTCGTAGGTCCGCGGGAAGACCACCGCGTCGCACTTGCCGGTCAGGTCTTCGACGGTGAGCATCGCCATCTTGCGGTTGTCCTTCTTGGTGGACGTCGGGCGCACCGAGGCGATCATGCAGCCGACAGTCACGGCCGCTCCGTCGCTGAATTTCTCCATTTGCGACAGATCCATATTCTTTGGCGTGCTCAGCGACGCCAGCTCCCGGCCGTGTTTGACCAGCGGATGCGAGGTAATGTAGAAGCCGAGCGTTTCTTTCTCGATCGCAAGCAGTTGCGACTCGGACAGCGGCTCGACGTTCGGGAATTGCGGCGCGGCCGATTCGTCCGACTCCATCAGGCCGAAGAAATTCATCTGCCCGCTTTTGCGGTTGACGGCGGCGGCCTGGCCAAGTTCGACAGCGCGATCCAGCGCCGCCAGCATCGCCGCCCGGTGAGCGCCCAGCGCGTCGAACGCGCCGCACTTGATCAGCGCTTCGACTGCTGCGCGATTGGCTGCGTGAAGGTCCACGTTCTCGCAGAAGTGATAGAGGTCCGTGAACTGGTCCACCTCCTGGCGGGCTGCGACGATCGCTTCGACCGCTCTGGCGCCGACGCCTTTGACGGCCGCTAGTCCGAAACGCACCTGCTCGCCGTCCACTGCGAAGTGGGCGCTGCACGTGTTGATATCTGGCGGGGCGATCTTAATACCCATGCGGACCGACTCGGCCATGTACTGCACGACCTTGTCGGTATCTCCGCATTCGAACGTCAGCGTCGCGGCCAGGAATTCGCGCGGGTAGCGTACCTTGAAGTAGGCTGTCTGATAGGCCACGATCGCGTAGCGGGTCGAGTGGGCCTTGTTAAAGCCGTACCCCGCAAAACGCAAAATCAGCTCGAACAGTCGATCGGATTCCGCTTCGGAAATACCGTTTTCCTTCGCGCCCTGGGCGAACGCGGGTTTCTCGGCGGCTATGACGCCGGCCTTTTTCTTCGAGATCGCCTTAATCAGCGTCAGTGCTCGCCCGAGCGACAGCTTGCCCAGGCGGTTGAGCACCTGCATGACCTGTTCCTGATAGCACATAATGCCGTACGTCTCGGCCAAAATATCGTCCACCAGCTCATGGACCGACGGGACATCCTCCTTGCCGTTCTTGCGGGCACAGTAGGACGGGATCAGCTCCATCGGCCCGGGGCGATACATGGCGTTGATGGCGATCAGGTCTTCGATCCGTTGCGGCTGCACCTGCAACAGAACGTTCTTCATGCCGTCCGACTCGAACTGGAACACACCGTCGGTGTGGCCGTGACAGAACAGGTCGTACACTTCGGCGTCATCGAGCGGAATTTTTTCGGGATCGACGTCTTCGCCGATCCGGTCGCGCACCAGTTCCCGCGCTCGCTGGATAATCGTCAACGTGCGCAGGCCCAGAAAGTCCATTTTCATCAGCCCGGCCCGTTCGCAAGTGGGCCCGTCCCATTGGGTGATCGGGTCGTCGCCGTCGGACTGGCGGGCGAGGGGCACGAGATTCTCCAGCGGCTCGGAGGCGACAATAACACCGGCCGCATGTATGCCGGAATGTCTGGCCAGGCCCTCCAGCGTCTGGGCGAAGTCGATCAGTTCGTGCGTTCGTGCGTCCGTGTCGTATCGTTTTTTGAGCTCCGGCTCGCTTTTCAGCGCCTTGGCGAGCGAGCTCTTCGGCCCGGCCGGTATCATCTTTGCCAGGGCGTCCACTTCGTTCAGCGGCACGTCCATCACGCGCCCGACGTCGCGAATGGCCGCGCGGGCCTTCAGCGTTCCGTACGTGATGATCTGTGCGACGTGGCCGTACTTCTCGCGAACGTATTGGATGATCTTGCCCCGGCCCTCCTGGCAGATGTCGATGTCGATATCCGGGTCTTCTTCGCGGGCCGGGTCGGTGAATCGTTCGAACAGCAGTCCGTAGCGGATCGGATCGACGTCGGCGATCTCCAGGGCGTAGCCCAGCAGCGTCGCCACGCCGCTGCCGCGAGGGGCCGATGGAATATTGTTTCGCCGGGCGAACTGAATGAAATCGTGAATGATCAGGAAATAGCTGCTGTAGCCCTTGTCCTGGATGACCTTCAATTCCCATTCGAGGCGGGTGCGATACTGGTCGGGGATTTCCTTCCCCTCGAATCGCTTGGCCAGCCCCTCCCACGCCAGCTTGTGCAGATATGCCTCGGGCGTTCCGCCGCCGGGCGGGTCGAATACCGGCAGATGCTTCTGGGTGAAGTCCAACTCCAGATTGCACATTTCGGCGATGCGCAGCGTATTGTCCGCCGCCTGTGGCCAGGCCGACAGCGCCTCGCGCATTTCGGCTGGGCTCTTGAGATACAGCTCGGGCGAATAGGCATTCGCCAGCCGGCCGGGGTCGTCGAGCGTTCTACCGGTCGAGATGCAGGTGAGCACTTCATGGGCGGGCTTATCGCCGCGGCGAAGGAAGTGCGCGTCGTTCGTGCCCACCAGGCCAACACCGATCTCCTTGGCGAGGGCAACCAGGTGCGGATTGACCTGATCCTGATCGGCCAGCCCCTGCTTCTGGATTTCGATAAAGAAGCGGTCCTTGCCGAAGATGTCCAGATATTCGCCGGCGATTTTCCTGGCCCGGTCGTTCTGGCCCGACAGCAGGGCGGCCGGTATTTCTCCGCCCAGGCAGGCCGTCGAGCAGATCAGCCCCTCGTTGAACTCGCCCAGCAGTTCGCGGTCGATTCGCGGTTTATAGTAGAAGCCTTCCAAATACGCCTTGGACGAAAGTTTGATCAGGTTCCGCCAGCCGATTTCGTTCATCGCCAGCAGAATCATGTGGTACGAGGCGGTGCGCTGGTTCGCCATCGTGCGATCCTGTCGCGTCGTCGGCGAGATGTACGCCTCCATGCCGAGGATCGGTTTGAGATCGGCGGCCTTGGCCGTTCGGTAGAATTCGACCGCCCCGAAGAGATTTCCGTGATCGGTCAGGGCAAGCGAATCCATGCCCATCTGCTTGGCGGTATCCACCAAGTCGCCGATACGGTTCGCGCCGTCCAGCAGCGAGTAATGCGAATGTACGTGAAGGTGAACGAATCCATCCATGGCTGTGCCCGCTGTCTTGAAATTACAGAAACTGGCCTCAATCGTTGACGTGTACGCCGACGAAAACGATTTTAGCATTGCCCACGTCGTGGCCGATAGCAGAAAACTTCGCTTCGGCAATTTGCTTCTCTCCAGCTTCGCCGACAAGGGCCGTGGGCGTCCGATGCGAAGGCCTGAACCGCTTTTCAAAGCGTAAGTTATATTTCGGAACACTCTTCGGCGGGCTTTCCTGCCTGTCGCTTGCCTAGCGGTCTGGCTTGGCGTAAGCGGGCAGCGTATCTGGCGGAAAAACCTTGGGAGTCCAAGACGGGCTTTCGTACAATAAGCCGCTATGAGAGTAGACCCACGCTTTTTAACCGGTGAAGGCCCGGAAATATTTAACGGTAACGAGTTGCTGCTCAAAGGCGCCCTTGAAATCGAGGGCGGCGTGCATCTGCTCGGCGGTTATCCGGGAAGCCCGAACGCACCGTTTTTCAACGCGATGGCCCAGATCAAGGATCTGCTGGTCGAGCGGGGCATTCACGCGGTCATGAATAATAACGAGGCGCTGGCGGCTGCGATGCTGAACGGCTCGCAAACGCTGCCGTGCCGGTCCATCATCGCGGTCAAGTCGGTCGGCGTACACGTTGCCGCCGACGCACTGGCGCTAGGAAACCTCGGCGGCGCGCACCCGGAAGGCGGCGCGATGGTAGTCTACGGCGACGACCCGTGGTCCGATTCCACCCAGGTGCCCGCAGACAGCCGGTATATCTCCAAGCACCTTTTCATCCCGGTCATCGAGCCGTCCAATCCGCAGGAAGTCAAAGATTTCGTGGATCTTTCCATGAAGCTTTCCCGGCGGTCGGAACTGTTCTGCGGCTACATCGTGCCGACCAATCTTGCCGATGGAGGGGGTACCGTAACGTGTTCGCCCAATCAGTACCCTTCCTTCGGCACGAGTAAGAAGCTGGACCTGAAGACGGCCCTGATCGATCTCGATAAGCGCGTGCTGCTGCCGCCGCGCAGCTGGTGGCAGGAGGAATCGTTCACAGAGCGCCACGCGACCGCCGCCGCCGTTGCGCGCGAGCTGGGTATCAATCGCATCGATTACCCCGCCACCGGCGGCAAGAAACCCATCGGCTTCGTCACCAGCGGGATGGCGCAGGGCTACCTCATCCATGCTCTCTGGGAGATGGGCGTGCTGGAAGAGTTCCCGATCCTCAAGCTTGGGATGAGCTATCCGATGGACCCGCTATTAATCCGCGAGCTGGGCTCGCAGTGCGAGCGGATCGTCGTCATCGAAGAGCGGCGCGGGTTTATGGAAGAGCAGATCAGCGACATCCTGACCCGTCAGCGCCAGGCCGGCCAGGCCGACGCCAACCTCGAGCTTTGGGGCAAAGACTTCCCCGCCGGGCTGGAAGGCATTCCGGCAACGCGAGGGCTGCATCCGTCGATCCTGATCGATCGGCTGGCGCCGCTGCTCAAGCACGTGCAGGGGATGGCGCTATTCACCGCTGCGACGGTCGATCCCCCCGCGCCCGCCCCGGCCGACGAGAAGGCGCTGGATCAGGAAACCGAGATCATCGATTCGACCGCGCGCGTGGAAGTCGGCGAGCTTCCGTTCCGCATCGCGACGTTCTGCCCAGGCTGCCCGCACCGCGACTCGGCCAGCCTGTGCCTGGAAATCAAGCGACGCTTCATGGACGCCGAATACATGGGTCACCGCCACAAGCGCGGCCCGGTGGACCTGCTGTTCCACGGCGATACCGGCTGTTACACGATGCTGATGTTCCCCCCGAACTCGCAATTGATGCACGACTATTCGGGGATGGGCCTGGGCGGCGGGACGGGGAGCGGCATCGACCCGTTCGTCAACAACAAGGAAGTCGTCTTCATGGGCGACGGAACGTTTTTTCATTCCGGTCAACTCGCGATCAGCCAGGCCATCAAGATCTGCCAGGACATCACCTTCATAATTTTGGATAACTCGACCACGGCGATGACCGGCCATCAGCCAACTTCGGGCGTGGACTACGACATCGTGGGCAATCCCACGCCGGTGCAGGATATCGAAGAAGTCGTCGCAGGTTTCACCGGCACGAGCAACCTGATGGTCGTGCGTGCCGATCCGGAAAAGCGCAAGGAGTACACCCAGCTGCTCGAGGACACCTTCCTGGCCGACGGCGTGAAGGTCGTAATCGCCACGAAGGAGTGCGGCATCACACAAGGCCGGCGCAAGCGCCGCAAAGAACGAGCGATCCGCAAGGATCTTGGCTACCTGCCGCGTCAGAAGCACATGAACGTCAACGAGGAGGCTTGCCGGTTTTGCCTGGCCTGCGCGGAAATGACGGGCTGCCCGGGCCTCAAGCACGTCGAGACCGATTACGGCCGCAAGATACAAACCGATATCAGCTGGTGTGTGGACGACGGCGCGTGCGAGCGCATCGGTGCGTGCAGCTCGTTCGAACAGGTAACGGTACATCGCAAGCGGCCGCCTCGCAGCCGCGTGCCCGAGCTGGGCCTGGACGAAATCCCCGAACCGCAGAAGCGGCCCGTGGGCGATTTGTGGCGATGCTGCCTGACCGGCGTTGGCGGGATGGGCCTGGGCGTGGGCACCAGCGTGGTCGTGCGGGCCGGGCACAAGGAAGGCTACGAAGTGCTCTTCCTGGATAAGAAGGGCCTGGCCATTCGCAACGGCGGGACCGTCAGCCAGGTTGCCTACAACATTGCCAAAAAGCCCATCACCGCTTTGATCCCGTACGGCAAGGCCGACTTGTTGCTGGGCATTGACGTGTTGGAGGCCGCCCGCGCGCTGGACCCGCAAGGCCGGATGCGCGTAGCCACCAAAGAGCGCACCGCCGCGGTGATCAACACCGACAAGATCAATACGATTTCCGGGCTGATGGGGCGCGAAGACTTCGACCCCATGAAATTGGAAAAGCTGATTCGCAATTACACTCGCAGCGACGACTATCTCGCCCGCGACATTTCGCGCATCTGCGAGACCTACCTGGGAAGCAAGCTCTACGCAAACATCATGATGCTCGGCTTCGCCTTCCAGAAGGGTTTGATCCCGGTTTCGATGCACTCGATGGCCTGGGCGATCAAAGACACGATCAGCACCGACTTCCGCAAGAATCTCTACGCGTTCAACATGGGTCGCAAGCTCGTGGTGGACCCTGATTTGTTCCAGGGACCGCCGCAGCGGACCGACTGGCGCGACACGCTCGAGGAAAAGTGCCGCCACACCATCCGCCGATATCGACAAGGCCAGCAGAAGGCGAACGAACTGCGCGAGCTGGTCGCCGGTACGATCGCTTCGGTCGCCGAACTGTCCGATGCGCTGAAGCGCGCGATCGTCATTCGCATGTACGACTGCATGCGGTGGGGCGGGCTGGAATACGCCAAGCGATACGCCAAGGGTATTCTGGATGCCTACCTCAAGGATCGTGACAGTTACGGCTACGCGGTGAGCGAGGCGGTGGTTTATAACCTCGCCACGGCCATGCTGATCAAAGACGGCGTGTACCTGGCCGAGCTGTCAACCAGTCCCGAGAAATACGCCCACGACCGCAAGAAGTACAACGTCAACCCGGCCAACGGCGATCGAATTACGTATCGTCATTTGTGGAACTGGTCGCTGCGGCTGGGCGGCTGGTCGATGCACTTCCGCACGGGTGTGTACGACTGGATGCTGCAGATTCTCAAGCGCAGCGGGTGGCTCCGCAAAGCGATTCCCGGTTGGCACGCGACGAAGCATAAATACCTGGCCAGCTACGAACGGTGCATCGCCGCCTTCACGCACACCTCGCCCCAGCAATACGCCCAGCAGCTTCGCGTGCTGGAAGGCTCCCAGTGCATGAACTGCATGAACCCGCGCTGCCAGGAAGCTGGATGTTCGCTGGACAGCACCGTCTCCCAGTGGATGCAGTTGGTCTACCAGGACCGATGGCACGAGGCTAGCGATACGCTGCACGCTGCGAACAACTTCCCCGAGTTCACCTCGGAAATTTGCCCCGCCCTGTGCCAGGACGCATGCAAGAAGCGATTCAGCGGCTTTCCTGTCCAGGCGCAGCAGACCGAAAAAGAAATCATCGAAAGAGCCTTCGCCGAAGGCTGGGTTACACCTCAAATCGCGACGAGCCAGACCCATCGGCGCGTGGCCATCGTAGGCAGCGGCCCGGCCGGGCTCGCCTGCGCCCAGCAACTCACCCGCGCCGGCCACGCCGTGACGGGCTTCGAAAAAGACGACAAGGTCGGCCGGCTGCCCCGCCACGGCACGCCAAACCTCCGCCTGGATGA
>SDBV01005196.1_pt1 | contig 18438 bp, 4 predicted proteins | sample 2277081 | NCBI WGS metagenome assembly SDBV01 (sample SAMN10402039, study PRJNA504765) | marine sediment metagenome | isolation source: marine sediment core GS10_PC15, 223 cmbsf | place: Arctic Ocean: Southern Knipovich Ridge | collected 2010 | reverse complement strand
TCATAAATCTGTAAATCCTGTCATTTATATTACCAATATTCTCTACAATATATTTATAATTATTAATAACAGAGGCAGAATAGATCTAAACCCGTTTAATAACTGCTTTTACTATATTAGTTACCTCATTTATATCAAAATCTTGTCATTTTACTGCTGGTCCTTCCACATCATAATTATCAGGAGACCTTCATACACTAGTTAATTTCGAAATACATCTGTTATGATTTGTCAACCCGGGTGCAGATATGGAAACATCTATCATTATAACATCTGTTTGACCTGTTAATAAACTCCCATAATTATCCTGTGCATATTTAAGAGTGATTACTCCATTGGACACCACAGCCCATGTGGAATCATTAGAAATATGTGTGGACTGAACATATCCCGGGCCAATAAAAGTAAAAATAGATGAAGGCAAATATATCTTTGCTTCTGTTATATTATTGTTACCTGTCCCCTCATTAATGATCCTGTAAATAAAAGTTTTATTTGTCTCTACTATGTATATTGATGTTGGTTCTATATAAGCGCAGGCTTTTGCATCCGGCATATTTATATCAACATCCTTGGACCTGTTGAAATGTGTGCCTGTATCAATATACTGACCAAAGGAAGTATTAAATTCACATTTCACATCCCAGGTTACACTTGCCCATCCCTTTGCTAATGTATCATATATCTTTATTATGATTGTATCATAATTAGCAGGTGTAATTACTTTTCCCGCAGCCTGGTAATCCAGCCTTATTTTATTAGATAGAATAGTGATATATGAATTGCTAATAATACTGCTTATAACAGACATGTTATTTGTTGTGAACTCAGGTATTGGTATATAAATTTCCGCGCGCTCAATATCATTCCCGCTCTGACCGGTGTTTTCTATTGGTATTGTAAATATATGATTCGTTATAACTGTGCTGTCTATGCTGTTAGGTTCAATATGTGCTTTAGCTGTATAACCGGGTATTATTGATTCTACTGTTTGTGTTTTTGAAGGGCCCTGGATATCTGTCACCTGCCAGTTTGTTGCATAATTGTATACTTTTGACAGCCATATATATGAATCTTCAAATGTAATATTATCATAAGCCAAAAATGTTATTGTATCTGAGCTTTGAGGAGATATATACCTGCCGTCCCCCTTGTAATCCAGCATAATATAATTATTACTTTTGAATGCATAAATAGCATCATCATTTATTATGCTGCTCTGTATGTTAGTTATTATGGTAAATCCTGAAGGAATAAGGATTTTTGCTCTTAATATGTAATCAGTTCCATATCCTTTATTAGAAATAACATAAGTAAATGAGTTGCTTTTTACAGCGGTAGATATTTCTTCCGGCTCAATATAAGCACTTGCGCTTGCATCCGGCATTATAAGAAAAACATCTTGGAAATGTCCTTTTCCTGTTTTTGTGCCAATATAACTATCAGTATTTGAAAAGGAGACCTGAGAATCCCATTTAAAATTCGTGTACCCGGAGGCGATATTATCTGCTGCAATAAATGTTATTACATCCTTTTGATACTTTCCTATATTTGTAGTTTCAGCAAAATAATCAAGCAATATATAATTGCTTGCCCAAACAACATTAATACTGTTTGTACTTAAAATTGAACTTTGAATATTATAAACATTTGTAACTCCATAAGGAATAATTATTTTTGCATAAAAAATCATATTACTGCTGTCAGTACTGCAGTTAGTTATAGTATAAGTAAAACTGTTAGTAATAGCTGTTGAGTATATATTACCGGGAACAATACCAGCCCTTGCAGCAAGCAGCTCATTTATATCAACATCCTGGAATTTGCCGGGTGTTACAGTTGTATAAGGATAAGAAGGGCCCTGATTATTAGTTACTGTTGACAGCCAGAAAACATTATTTGTTTCTTCTGTAACTGAAACAGAAACGTCTATTGTAATAGTATCTGTCTGCCCGGTTGTTAAACTCCCATTACCATCCATGGCATATCTCAAAGTAATCACCCCACCGGAGGCTTGAGCCCATGCAGCATCATCTGATATGTGCGTGGATTGAACATAACCCGGCCCAATATGTGCAAAAAGAGGCACAGGCACGTAAATCTTTGCTTCTGTGATATTATTGCTCCCGGTCCCTTCATTAATGATCCTGTAAATAAATGTCTTATTCGTTTCTGCAACATACAGGGATGTCGGTTCTATATAAGCACTTGCTATTGCATCCGGCATAATCACTGCAACATCTTTAGATTCCCCGGAGTCTACTCCTGCATCAATATACTTACCTAAAGAAGTATTAAATTCGCATTTTACATCCCAGGTCACATCTGCCCATCCATAATTCAAAGTATCATACACTCTTATTGTAATTGTATCAGAATTTGTAGGCATTATTGAAAAACCGGCAGACTGGTAATCCAGCCTTATCCTGTTGGACATAATTGTGATATAAGAATTACTGATCGTGCTGCTTGCAATGGAAATATTATTAGTTGTAAATTCAGGCAAAGGTATATAAATATCAGCACGATTGATATCATGAGCCGGAGCGCTTGTATTTGTAATATATACAGTAAAAATATGATTTGTTATAACAGTAGATTCTATTTGATTGGGCTCAATAAAAGCCTGTGCCCTGTACCCCGGTGTTTTTGAAATCACAGTTTGAGAGTTTGTAGAAAAAACACCTGTTGCCTGCCAGTTTGTAGGATAGTTATATACTTCTGAGAACCAGGTATATGAATTTTCAGATATAATATTATCATAAGCTAAAAATGTTATTGTGTCTGATCCTTTTGCAGGAATAGACCTTCCATCCCCGGCATAATCAAGCACAATATAATTGCTCCCCAAGGGGCTGAATGCATGGACTGCGTCATTGCTTATGATACTGCTCTGAATACCCGAAATCTGGGTAAATCCGGAAGGAATAAAAATCCTCGCTTTCAAAATATGATCAGTCCCGGATCCTTTGTTTGTAATAATATAAGTAAATGTATTGCTCACAGCAACAGTTGATATTTCTATTGGTTTAATATAAGCATCTACCACAGGTACCGGCATATAATAGCCTGCTGATTTACTCTGGCTGGCTGTTGTTGTTGTTCTTACATATCCATAACCGTCATCCACCAGGCTTTCAAATACTGCATTTGTATAACCATATTCTATGTTATCAATTAATACCATGGTGATAGTATCATTTGCTAAAGTTGAAAGGTTACCATTTCCATCTTTATAATAATTTAATGTAATAGATGTTATATTGATATCCCATGCTATATTTACATTGCTGAACATATAACTGCTGTCAACACTCTTAATATCAGAAATTACTGAAGGCAAATAGATCACAGCCTTTCTAATTGCACTGCTTTTGCCCGAATTATTAATCTTATATATATAGATATTTGTACCAGTTGTCGTATCAATATTATTAGAATTTGTATAATTATTAGGGATAACATATGCATCTGCGGGAAAAGCAAAATCAATAACAGCATCCCCTGCAGAAGTGGAATAATCATCTTCACCCGGGTATTGATTATTTACACCGCTAAAAAGTGTTTTTGAGCAGACTGCTGTTATTGAATCCGTGAATTGCAATGTAATAATATCACTTGCCCTGGCAGGGATATTCCTTGCTTCAGGATCATATTTAAAATAGATATCCCCGCTGAACCAGTATTCATTTGCCGGATTTGTTATTATACTGCTGTCTGCTGAAAGCAAGGTCCATTCTGTTTCAGGATAATCTACTTTCAGCCGAGTAATATAATTATCACCTTTGCCCTGGTTGGTAATAACAATAAATATAGTATTTGTTACAGCAGTTGTATACAACAGGTCAGGCAGAACAGTGATTATTGCATCAGCCGGAGCTAATATAATTTTTAAATGCTGTGTGCCTACATCTTCTGATGTGGGATAGAAAATGTCATAAGCGAAATATTGAACTTCTGATACCCATTTACTCGTGTTTGTTGTTTTATTAAGAGTATCTACTATATTAAAACTGATCTCATCACTTTCATTTGACTTGAGTGTATTAACACTGTAATCGATTTCAATATAATTATTAGTTGCAGTAAAAGAAACCGTTCCCCCTTTGTTCAGACTGGTTAATGTATTTGTTACAATGGTATATATACCCGGTATATATATCCTTGCTTTGATTATATCCGCACCTGCAATCGGATTTTCAAATTTATAGCTGAAACTGTTTGTTCTTGTTGAATCATAAATATTCGTGCTGGAACTCATATAGGCATTCGGCTGCGGTACAACTGTTACATATTTAGAGCCTGCCGGAATTGTCCCTATATTATTAGTTACAGGAAGATTCCCATCATTATTAGCAGCTGCTAATGCCCAAAAAAGATTCGTTTGCAAAGTTAAATCATTTGTTACTGCAAGTGTAATAATATCAGTAGTTTTAGTATCAAGTGTATTACCTGCGCTTTTATAATTAATAATTATTCTATCTGATTTATTAGTAATATATGCCGGACCACCCAGCCAGGTACTCGAGATGCCTGTTACTTTATTTGCCAATATATCAGGTATATATATAATTACCTCTTCAAGTTCATTGCTGCCTTCTCCATCATTATAAATTGAATAAGTAAGTATATTTGTGATTTTATTTGAGCTGATAAACATAATATTCGGGCTTATTTTGCCTAAAGCTTCAGGAGAAGAAGGCCGGAAATATACCCTATTTTCCTTTGCAATTGGCAGGCCCGGTATTACCATGATTGAAGTATTTACTGTTACTGAAGGTATTAAATCCCTGGTCTCATATGATACAATACTGTCATTAACAGTAAGCCTGACAATTTCTTTCTGCCCGCCATCAATATTTAAATTATTCTTGCTAAAAGATAAGCCTGCAATATTCCACAGGCCGCTTGTTTCACTTGTAGCTTTTGTTATAGTAAGCCCTCCTGATGAAAATACTGCTTCTGCATATTTTATTTTGTTTCCCGGATCACCCTGGTTATAAAATATATAATATAGCGTACTCGTTGTTACTTCAGACCGCACCAGGTTATTAGACACACAGGATTGAACTCTTGCTTCCTGAGGGGTAAAATAGACAGTTCTTGTTAGGTCCAATACAGGAGCTTTGTCTATTGTTACATTTGTCATGGTAATATTCCCTGCTTTTGATGTAATAATCACTGAATCCGGCACAGGAATATTTGTATATTTATCAACAAGTGTAAATGTAATATCATCCCATTCACCCGGGCGAATAGGATTGTTACCTCCTTCAGTGGAATAATCAAGAAAGAGTGTGTAATTATTTGTTAATCTTATCCATGGTGCAGTTATCCGAAGGCTGTCAATATTTTCTATTAAAGTAAAATAATTCGTTGGTATGAATATCCATGAATATAAGATATCACCGGAAGGTGCGCTATTAAATATTTTATAAGTAAAATCATTAGTAATATCGCTTGTATAGACTATACCACTGTCCGGGGTTATATATGCAGAGCCAACAGGATAAGGGTCAACAATAACCATATTGGTTATAAGAGTAACTGACAATGGCAAAAATCCCGCACCATTACTATTATCCACAACTGCTGAAAAAGCGACATTAGTAGTACCGGAATTACCGGGTCTATTATGATATGTAATAAATGTGAATACATCTTTATCAAAATCAGGCTTCAATGGATTTCCCTGCCTGCCATAATATAATGTAACGTGGCTCACATTCCCATTAGTTCCCTGATGTAATTTAATATTGTTTGTGGATATATTTGTGCTTCCGAGAACAACTATATTTGTAAAAACACCCGGAATTGTTATAACAACAGTATAGATCTTATTATTAGTATTCCATACAGGGGCCCGGTTCTCAATCATAAATTCAAGAGTATTTATAGTAATAGTATTAAATAAAGCAACAGGGTCATCATTAACCGGCCTGGTAATAACCCCGGCTGTTATTGGAGGTGTTGGTATAATTGTTAATGTCTGGTCATTAAAAGACGAATTTGTTTCTGTTTGAAGAGAATTCCCGTCCGCTTCATCCCCGTCAACCCAGCATTTCCATTGATAGATTCCTTCCAGAACATTCCCGCCAATAGTAAAAGTAATAATATCAAGACCACCCTCTGCCGGGATAGAGATCCCTGCTGCCCCATAATCCATCAATATCATGTCTTCCCCGGAACCTGTTAATGCCGGAATATTTACAATAGAGATATAATTTGTATTATTGCCCAAATAAAAGGAATCTATACTGCTCACATCAACTGTAAATGCACCAGGAATCAAAATTGCTATTTGTTTAATACTCTCATTGCCAACAGTAGTTCCACCACCACCAATATAATAAGTCATATTCTGGGATTCGTTACCCTGAATTAAGGAATTTGGTTTAATTGAAGAAAAGCCCTGTGCAGGCGCTTTTGTCCGGCTTACTACTGCATGTCCCAGCGTCTTTTGAAGGCCGCATGTTGAACCTTTGTCCCACGTAGCTGGTATTGCGTCAAACTGGCGTGCTTCTAAATAAACTATAAATTCATCTGAATCAAAAGAACTGTTGGTTAAAGTAAAATTAAAATCTACATATATATGCTCATATTCAGGATCACTATAATTGCTTATCTGTGTTCCTAATATTAATGTTATTAAATCTCCATTTGTCCTTATTGCCACTTCATCCGGGCCGGGGAAATTGCCTCCGGGTGCGAGATCAAACCGGATTGTTGTTAATGTGTATTCAGTGGCATTACCCATATAATTGTTTCTTACAATAATATCATTGACCGGATCACTTACCCAATTCAAATCTTGTGGTTTTGTTATTTCAATATAGTTAACTCCTGCATTTGTTCCCCCAATTTCATTCTCCAGGGCTAAAGTAAAAGATTTCGGGATTGGAGAGACAGGAACACCCGGAGGCTCTATGGATATAAAGGTCCCTGCTGTAGCACTTATTATTCTAATATAATCATAAAATGCTTCCTGGCGTATGGTGTCTTCATTCCTATTCTCATGCCCGATCAGTATCTTCATATTGTCATGCCAGGGAACATTCTTCTGAGCAACAAGGCAGTATTCATTGGGATACGCATCATTATCATCAGGGTCCGGGTTAATATAAATGCTGATTTTTGTGCCATCATGCTCCATTTTAAGTCCATAATGATTTGGGTTAGGTACATTGGGGCCATCCCAGAATCTCCATGTTTGCCACACATAATTGTAATTAATGGAATGTATTGAATTGTTGGTTAAATTAATCTGATTCCCTACAGCATCTTTTGAATATTGAAAATCAATATCATGAGCTACCCCGTCATAATAACCCACATAACTTTTTTGTGACTCAATAGGAGCATTGGTATATCCCATTACTGACCATTCATATAATAACATATAGCCATCATAAAGGTCCCTGTGATTATTAACTGTTCCTGTATCATGAACAAGCCAGATATCCAATTCTGCCTGGCATCTTTCATAAGCCCATATATAGGCACAAGGGTTTAACCGGGAATAAGTGCGCAAAATCTCAAAACCAAACGGGTTTTCAGGTGTAGCCGAGAAGGGCTTTTCCAGTTTCATAGTCTGACCGGTCCAGAAACCATTATAAATCCAATTCTGAAGGTCATGGCCGGTGTAAGGGCATCCTCTCATCTCTAATTCTCCTGAAGATGGATTTACCTGGAAGGTTGTATCATAATAAAGGTCTGCATCAACAGTTAATCCTTCTCTTCCATAAGGCCAATACAGATCCCATTCAGGAGTTACTACTAAATTAAAATTATTGGTATAAAACTGTGCCCCGCCTTTTTCCGATAATATATCAACCACCTGGAGGGAAGCGCCGGTGGTATATTTATAATTTTCCCCTGCAAGTAAATTATCTACCCGGGATAGCCAGGGAACATCATTGGTTTCAAATGAGCAGTCATCCTCTGCCTGGATAGATATCACATCTGTTTGCCCGGTACACAGCTCCCCGGCACTATCCAGGTCATATCTTATTGTAATCACTCCATCAGAATAAACAGGTGAAGTATCAAATAAATGACTGCTTGAAATCTTTGCAGGTGTAAGATTATTTGTAAATATATCAGGCACATATATTTTTACTTTTGTAATTTCATTATTTACTTCGCCTGTATTAATAATAGTATACGTGAAGGTTGTATCAGTATCAATAGTATAAATAATGCCCGGTTCAATGTATGCTCGTGCAGACGCGTTAGGCATCTCAAGTAAAACATACTTGCTGTGATTGCTGTTTGTTCTTGTTGAACGAAAGCCCAGCATATTTAAGAAATCAACCTTAGCATCCCAGAATAACATATTTGTTCCATAGCTTATGTTATCCTCTGCTGTAAAGGTTATTATGTCCTTTTTATCCTTTCCAATATTTGTATTCCCAACAGCATAATCAATTAATATATAATTACTTGCCCAGTTAACAGCAGCATAATTATTCGTATTTGATAATACTGAACTCCGGATATTATATACATTTGTAATTATAGGGGGAATAAATATTTTCAAATAATAAATCCTGTTGTTGGCAAGGGCACTGCCATTAGAAATAGTATAAACAAAATCATTTGTAAGAGAGGTAGAATATGCAGCATTGGGTTCTATATAAGCATACGCTCTTGATAGTTCTTCTACTATATCAACGTCCTGGGATTTGCCTGGTGTAACAATAGTATAAGGATAAGAAGGCCCCGAATTATTAGTTACTTTAGATTGCCAGTAGATGTTGTTTGTCTCGTTAGTTGAGGATATGTCAACATTGATTGTTATGATATCAGTCTGTGCGGAAACCAGGCTCCCATGATCATCCTGGGCATAGCGGAGAGTAATAACATTCCCTGTATATTGAGCCCAGGCAGCATCATTTGAGATATGCGTGGACTGAACATAGCCCGGGCCAATAATCGGAAAAATTGCAGATGGCACATAAATCTTTGCTTCAGTAATATAATTATCAACAACCCCTTCATTAATAATCTTATAAATGAATGTCTTATTAGTTTCAAAAACATATACATAAGCAGGTTCAATATATGCGCTTGCCCTGGCAGGCGGCATGACTATTGCAACATCTCTTGACTTGCCTGAGGCTGTGCCGGCATCAATATACTGGCCAAAAGAAGAGCTGAATTCACATTTCACATCCCAGGTTACATCTGCCCAGCCATCTGCTAATGTGTCATATATTTTAATTGTAATTGTATCAAAATTAGTCGGTGCAATAATTGTCCCGGCATTCTGATAATCCAGCCTGATTCTATTTGACAGGATGGTGATATAAGTATTGCTGATAATACTGCTTGAAACATACATATTATTTGTGGTAAATTCAGGCATTGGTATGTAAATTTCCGCTCGATAGATATCATTGCCGGACTGGCTAAGGTTGGTAATCTTTAAAACAAAAATGTGATTAGTTGTAACAGTAGATTCAATCTGATTTGGCTCTATATATGCTTCAGCTACATAATCAGGCAATATTGTATTTATTGTTTGAGTTTTTGAAGGGCTTACAATATCCAATACCTGCCAGTTTGTGGCATAATTATATACCTCTGAAGGCCAGGTGTATGAAGTTACTGATGTAATATTATCATAAGCTGTAAAAGTAATTGTATCAGAAGTACGTGAAGGAATATACCTGCTGTCCCCCTGGTAATCAAGAATAATATAATTTCCGCTTATTGAAACATATACGGCATCATTGCTGATAATACTGCTGTTGATACCTGTTATTTGAGTAAATACAGAAGGAATAAAAATCCTTGCTTTCTTAATCCTGTCCGTGCCGGAACCTTTATTGGTAATAACATAAGTAAATGTATTACTTGCAGAAGCAGTAAATATCCGGTCAGGCATAATATATGCGGATGCATGAGCATCAGGCATGACTAATGCCACATCCAGGGACTTGCCTGAATTTGTGCCTGCATCAATATATAGACCATAGGATGTATCAAATGCGCATTTCACATGCCATGTAACATTAGTCCAGCCTTCTGTTAATGTATCATAAATTTTCAATGTAACTGTATCGTAATTGCCCGGGTTTACAGCAGCGCCGGCACTCTCATAATCAAGCATGATCCTGTCAGATAAAACAGTAATATATATATTGCTGATCAAGCTGCTTGAAACCAAAATATTATTTGTAGTAAACTCAGGAAGAGGTATATAGATTTCAGCACCAACAATATTATGATCTGATTGACAGGTATTTTCTATATGCACAGAGAAAATATGATTGGTTGAGACTGTAGATTCAACCTGGTTCGGTTCAATATAAGCTTTTGCTTCATAATCCGGCATCCTGGACTCAACTGTCTGTGTTTTTGAAGGGCTGCCTCCGGGTACATCAGATGCCTGCCAGTTTGTGGGGTCATTATATACCTGCGAAAGCCACGTGAAAGAAGTTACACTTGTTATATTATCAAAAGCAGTAAAAGTAATTGTATCACAGGTTTGCGCAGGTATATACCTGCTATCCCCCTGGTAATCAAGTATAATATAATTTCCAATTATAGAAGTATATAAAGCATCATTACTGATTATACTACTATGGATACCTGTTATTTGAGTAAATCCTGAAGGAATGGAAATCCTTGCTTTCAGTATCCGGTCAGTTTTTATTCCTCTATTTGTAATGATATAAGAAAATATGTTGCTTAAGGAAGTAGCATATATTTGCGCAGGCTCAATAAAGGCACCGGCTTTTGCATCCGGCATATAATAACCCACTGATTTACTCTGGTCAATTGTTGTCATTGTTTTAATATATCCATTACCATCATTAACAAAACTTTCAAATAAGACATTTGTTGAACCGGATTCTATGCTATCATTCAATATCATTGTGATCGTATCATTGGCTGTTGTTAAAAGGTCTCCGTTTGCATCTTTAAAATAATTCAATGTGATGCATGTAATATTGCTATCCCATTTAATATTTGTATTAAAGGACATATAACTGCTGTTTACAGATATGATATTAGAAATAATTGAAGGCAGTTTAATAATTGCCTGTTTTATACTGCTGTTCTTGCCCTGGTTATTAATTTTATATGTATAAGTATTTGTATAAGTCGTTGAATCAATATTTTTCGGGTCAGAATAATCATTAGGTATAATATATGCTTCTGCAGGAAAAACAAAGTCAATAATTTCACTATTAACTGAAGCAGAATAATCATCAACACCGGGATCTTTATTATCAACCCCGCAGTAGAGCGTTCTGGAGCAGACATTTGTTATATAATCTAAAAATTGTATGGAAATAATATCATATGTGCCAACAGGGATATTTTTCCCTTCAAGGTCATATTTAAAATAAAGATAGTTACTGGACCAGAATTCATTTGCCGGATTTGTTATCATACTGCTGTCCACTGCCAGTATTACCCATTCCGCTTCCGAGTAATCAAGTCTTACACGGGTAATATAATTATCTCCGGTTCCCTGATTTGTAACAATGACTGTTATAGTATTTGTATCTGCAGTGGTATATATTATATCCGGGGAAACAGCAATTGTTGCAGCACCCGGGGCTAATACTATTCTTAAATATTGTGTTCCCGTATCCTCTGAAGTTGAGTAAAAAATATCATTTGTAGAATACTGTACTGTTGAAAACCATTTAGAAGTATTGGTTGTTTTATTAATAGTATCTATAATATTAAAGCTTATCACATCATTTTCACCGGGTTTCAGTGTATTTGCATTGTAATCTATTTCAATGTAATTACCCACAAAAGAAAAAACAGCCGCACCTTTATTTAAACTGCTTAATGTGTTTGTAATAATTGTATATATTGCAGGAATATATATCCTTGTCCTGACTATATCTTCCCCTGCCGAAGGATTAATAAATTTATATTCAAAACTGTTGGTTCCGGTAGAATCATAGATATCAGTATCAGAATTAATATAAGCCCCGGGCTGTTCTATCACAGAGATATATTTAGAGCCATTAATGATTGTCCCTATATTATTGGTAGTAGGGGGGTTGCCGTCATTATTTGCAGTTGACAGGAGCCAGAAAAGATTTGTTTTAAAAATTAAATCATTAGTTACAATAAGTGTAATATTATCAAATGCCCCTGCATTAAGCGTATTGCTTGCGAAGATATAACTTATAATAATTCTATCCGGTTTATTTGTAATATAGGCAGCACCGCCAAGCCATGAACTTGATAATGCTGATACTTTATTCTGCAGGATACCCGGGATATAAATAATTGCTTCTTCCAGTTCATTACTGCCTTTTCCTTCATTATAAACGGAATATATGAAAATATTGGTAATCTTATTAGAACTGAAAAACATTATATTCGGCATTATTTTACCTGAAGCCTGCGGAGGCGGGGTTTGAAAAAAGACCCTGTTTGTTTTACCCGGAGGCAACTCTGTATTTGCCAGGATTGATGTGTTGACTGTTACTCTTGAAATCAAATCCCTGGTATCTTCTGATATAATACTGTCATTAATAATAAGTTTAATAACATCCTTTTCTCCGGCATCCAATCCAAGATTATTTTTACTGAAAGTCAAGCCGGCAACACCCCACAACCCGCTTGTCTCACTAGTTGCTTTTGTTATTGAAATCCCCCCGGCTGAGAATACTGCTTCTGCATAATCTACTTTGTTACCCGGGTCACCATAGTTATAGAATATATAATATAATGTACTTGTTGTTACTTCTGATAACAGCCAATTATTGGAAACATAGGACTGCACCCTTGCTTCCTGGGGGATAAAATATACTTTCCTGTGCCGTGGTAAATAATCAGTTGTATTATTGGTCTTTGTAAAATTAAATATCTTTGATTCAATCAGCACATTATCAGGAGCCGGGATATTTGTATATTTATCTTCCAGAACAAATGTAATATCATCCACCATTCCGGGTTTAAGATTTGTTCCCTCTGCTGTATAATCTATTAATATCTTTTTATGATTAATATTTGTTATCCCGCTTAATACTATACTGCTTGCTATATTCGCAACTCTTGTGAAATAATTTGTTGGAATGGAAATTTCAATAAACAGGATATTTATTCCGCTATTCAAAGGTGCGGTATTAATCACCTGGTATGTAAAAGTATTGGTCAGATCACTTGTATATACGATTCCATCAGCAGGTTCTATACTGGCTGCACCGAATGGCTGGGGGTCTGTTATCATGATATTTGTTACTTTGCCCATTGTAGATACAGGCACATAACCCGCTCCATTGCTGTTGTTTACAGCTACTGAAAAATACTCATTTGTCTGAAATCCTGAATTACCAGGAATACTATGAAATGTATAAAATGTTATAACATCTACCTGGTTGAAAGCCGGGATCGACTGGCCCTCATTTGCATAGATCAATGTAATGGAACTTTTATTCCCAAGTGGGGCTTTATATATTTTAATATTAGCAGAAGAAACGCGCTGGCTTGTTATATCAGTTATATTAGTAAAAAATGACGGTACTGTGATAATCGCTGTATTAATCCTGTTTGCCGGGTCAGTAGATGTGTTCTCAATCTCTATCTGTATCTCATTACTTGCCATGGTATTAAAAAGGATTCTGGGGTTGCCGCTGGAAGGTTCAAATATCCCTGCACGTGCCGCGGGGTTTGCGCCTATTACTGTTATCGACTGGCTTAAATTGAAAGCATTGGTTTTAACCTTACTTATATCACCTGATACTGAGCCAACAACCCAGGAAGGCCAGCCGAAGGTACCTATCTGCGTAACCTCAGACACTACTATTTTTACAATATCAATACCATCCTGTGCTGCGATTTTTTTCGCGGGTGTATCCAGAGTGTAATCTACTTTAATAAAATTACCGTTTGTTACTCCTATATCCACATTAGTAAGAAAGGATATACAGGAATCATTGTCATCCACAAGGACTAAAGATTCGGCTGATGACACGACAAATCCTTCAGGGATTCTTATATATACCTGCTTAATAGTATCAGCATCAGCATTTGTAATCCCTATGGTCTCAATATTATATGTAAAAGTATAACCCGGTGCGCCGCTTATAATCATATTGTCACTATCATCATCTTCTATGGAACCAAATGCATAGGGTGCCTTATCTCCTGATACATCTACAGTTGTGGAATTCCTCTGCTTCCCGCAGGTGGAATAATTCGTCTGGTTGTTTACTACAGGCTCAAAGAGAATCCCCTCAACTGCTGTATCAAATGTATACGTGCCTTCATTTGCAGAAACTGCTATTCTAAACTGTATTCTAATTTCCCGGTTGACAAAGCCTGAGTCAACCTGTTTTCCCAGTCTTATCCATAATTCGCCATTATTTGTCTTAACAACACATTCATTAGTCCCAAGATTAGTAAAATCAGAAAAATTATTATTTGTAAAAGAATAATAAGGCCGTATAATATTGCTTTTCAAAGTGCTCCCGCCTTCATAAGCTGTTAAAACAGCAATCTCATTTGTAAGATTGAATTCAGCCCATGTGCCAAATGAGGATGGTTTTGTTATTGAAATGACATTTATGCCTGAATTGCTTGATGAAATAGAATTCGCAAATCGTAATTCAAAATCCTTCCTATCAGATGGATTTGTGCTTGCTGATACTTCACTGCCTGTTGTCATTGTTGGAACTGATGAATCTGCTGTGCTTCTCACAAGGACATTATCCCATTTAACTTTCAGGTCATCACCATTTGCTTTTTGTTCCATGCCCAGTAAAAATATTAAATTCTGGTTCCATGCAACATTTTTTTCGCCGATCAAGCAGAATTCATTTGGATAAAGAGGATTATTGTCATCAGGGTCAGGATTTAAATAGAACCTGATTGTATTTCCATCATGCTGCATACTTATGGCAACATTATAATTTGTAAGGTCTGTGCCGGAATTCAAGTCACCTGTTTCATGATTCCATTGATTAAACTCTCTCAGGTCAATTCTTGTTATGTTGTCAGCTCTTATTGCATTGGTTATATTAAAATATTGTTGAGACCCAACAGCATATCCCCATTGTCCATAGGAAACCCCGCCCACATCCGGGCCAATTTTATAAGTCATAATCATGTAATCATCAAATGACTCACCTTCATTAGTGCCGGTAATATTGTTTTCAACAGCAAGCCACAGGCATATAGTCTGGGTATCCCTTGGGTCATTACCATAAGCATTATCTGTATCAATATCAAATATATTGACTTTTATGCCAAAAGGATTATCAGTTGAAGCATCATAAGGGCCGGACAGATTTTTTTCTGCAAAGCCGCACCACATACCCTCATAAGCAGGCTCCCCAATAGTATCGCCCCAGATAAACAGACTGCCGGTGCCTGAATCCAGGGAAACCGGGTCAATATGGGTATCAAAATCCATGGAAGCTCCCCCGCTTAAGTATACTCCTTCCCTGGATATTTTAAAATTTGACTGCCACACACTTCTTGATAGAACATTAAAATCATCCTTAAAATAATGACTTGGATATAATACTGCAGGAACACAAATTAGAGCAAGAATTAATAATAATGTCTTTTTCATTAAATTCAGGCACACTTTATTTTGCATGAGACACCTGTATCCATGTATGGGGTCAGACCCCCAATAACCAATAACTATCTTATTGGGGTGCTGACCTTGGAATACTTATTTCTCTTGCATAATAAACTTGTCAAGTGCAAAATATACCTTTATTATCGTAAATTCCCGGTCCAAAAAGCACAATAATTGCTGATTTTTTCCGGAAAAATGGTAATTAGCACAAAATTTTTATAATTAATTGCATAATTACCTGCAATCACGTATATTATACCACAGTCTGCAAAAATGTCAATATTTTATATTATATATATTGAAAGAAATGTAATGCAAAGAAAGTTAATTGAAAAGCCAAACCGGAAAAACTGCAAAATAATTTGATTTTTGCCCTGAAAAATGTTATAATATATATAACCACGTAGTCTTTTTCTGTTTTTTGAGCAGTAGGATAATTCATTATTAATTACTGGTTTATAATTTTTTTAATCAAAACTTCCACTGTATAATAAGATACTAATATTTCCTCTGTTATCCCTCATTTATTTTTATTAGGACTATTTTATTTGCCAAAAAGACTCCATTCTTTAATGTTATCATGATATAAGTAATATCTGATTCTTTACATATTTTAAAAAAAGAATTGGGGGAAATGGATTTAATTAATAATTAAACTATATTCTATAGAAATTGGTGTGGGAGTTGGATTTCGGGATTTAAATCCTTAATCGAGATTTATTTTCATCTAAATTTAGATAAGGGGATAAAAAAAAATAAGTAAAATTATAGTCGTGAGACAAATATTAATAATTAATAAATTGCTAAAAGCTACAAAAAATAAAAACGGGATGGTTTACAATAGAATTAATTAAAACATATTGTAAGAATTGCCAACAAAAATTTCCTTACCCTTGTAAATTTCAACCTCAATATAAAAAACTAAACAATCCTAATTTATCATCTATTGAGAAAGATAGAATTATTAATTTAATCAAAAATTGTCCTGTGATTCAATGGGAAATTAGTGAGAAAAAGTCAAGAAGATTAAGAAATAATTAATATTGATTGGAATATGTTTATTATTTTTTTTAGCCCAATTATAATATTCTATCATTCCTAATAAAATTCATATTCTTAATCTTAATAACATCACTTTGGATCAAAAAATTCGATTCAGAAGATGTTTTCATCACTAAGTGGAGCAATTATGGTACAGCTAACGGGGATTTCTGTTTTCCTATACATGGAGAAAAGTACTTGACATTTACAGCATTTAGATTTGTGGCAACATGACCGGTCGCCACCTGGGGATGAAAGATATATATATGAGCCATATGAATGATAGTTATATCTTGAAATGATATAAAATCAAGTGGAAGTGTGTCTTAGGAAAAAGATAAACCATAAACTGCGGCTATAAATTGGAAGAAAAATTTGCTATTTTGCGTTTTTATGGAAAAAGGGCGTTCCTATATGTCCCTTGGATTAAATGGCTATATTCATAAATTTTCGTGTGATGATTATGCTAAGATATTTTCTATTATAAACTTTTTAAATCAATATAAGTAGCGATCTATGTCAAGGGAGCCATGGAACACTCCTAAAATGTCTATATTCTTATCAGGCTTAATAAGATATGCGATTCTATAATGCCCATAGAGTAAAATACGAATATGTTTATTCGGAATTTCATCGTATTTATAGCCTATTTCCGGAAACTGGCGAAGTAATTGTGCTTTTTCGTAAACACCCTCAATTACTCCCATTGCGGATTCAGGACTATCATGGACTATGTAGTCATGAATATCCTTAAGCCATTGTTCTGCCTCATTTGTCCAATTTATTTCTGCCAAGTCTTAATCCTATGCTTCATCTCTTCATTAGTGATTGTTCTATTTTCTCGAGAATCCTTTAGACCACGCTCAATCATACGTGCAAAAGCCAATTCCCTAATAATTTCTTCATAGGAACTATCATCGGGTTGTTCCTTGATGATTTTAGTCATTTGTTCTTTAGCTAAAGGCATAAATGTGCTCTCCTTAATACTTATTTCAGGGCAGGACATAATTCAATATCTGGTAGTGCATGCCAACGGTGCCCTATGGGTACAAATAAAGCTCTGAATGAATGGTCTGAAGGCCATTCACAACCAAAAACCTTAATTATGACCTCCTCTGCTTATTTATTTAAATATACAGAAATTTCATGTTTTTTATAATCTTAACTTTTTTAAAAACTTTGTCAATGGATTTTTCCATACAATTATGATACCCATATCACCCGAATTATATGGGGATATTGGGTTAAATATAAAGAATAATATAAAGAATAATATAAAGCCAAAACTGAATAATAATCCCGGTAGAACTTAAGTGCGGCAAGCTTAATAAGCTTCATTATGCACAAATATGCCGATATATATAAAAAGTAAAAATTTCAGGAAGAAATAATTGACCAAATAATAATTATATGACCGGATTAATATCAGTATTATTAGCCTTTGCGATTGGGATTGTACTAGCTTCCTTTATGGCACCGGCTAAACCTATCAAATGGAAAACATACAGGATATGCATATATGCTGTAACCGGGATTATCACCTTCTTTGCTATAGCCATGATTATTGGTTCACTGGCTGATGGACAGGAAAGCAATTTTGGCCTTTCTTATGTTGTTATCATTGTGCTTTTGATGTTTGCCCAGATGTATGTGGTTATGTTCTTTTTATTCTTCTATAAAGAACTTCTCAAAAATCCCGCTCATTGTGCTGGGAATTTTTCCTTCCCTGGCTGTTTTAGCTGCCGGCTTTAGTAAGCATCAATCGTCCCGAAAAATAGAATTCATCCATTACCTGTGGTTTGTTTTAGTAATAATAATAATATCAGCTT
>SDBV01005195.1_pt1 | contig 18440 bp, 16 predicted proteins | sample 2277081 | NCBI WGS metagenome assembly SDBV01 (sample SAMN10402039, study PRJNA504765) | marine sediment metagenome | isolation source: marine sediment core GS10_PC15, 223 cmbsf | place: Arctic Ocean: Southern Knipovich Ridge | collected 2010 | reverse complement strand
CCTTGACTACGACGCCGGCCAACTGGACAGACAGGTTGTCGCGCCGGACCAGATCAGGACGGTCGTCCGGACGTTCAAAGAGAGGGTATTCACCGATCTGTTCCCTGGACGGACTCAGGTTCCCAAGACGCTGTTCTTCGCCAAGGATGACTCACATGCCGAGGATATTGTTCACATCATCCGTGAGGAGTTCGGCAAGGGGAATGATTTCTGCAAGAAGATCACCTACCGGACAACCGGAGAGAAGCCGGAAGACCTCATTGCCAGCTTCCGCAACTCCTACAATCCCCGGATTGCAGTCACCGTGGACATGATATCCACCGGCACTGACATCAAGCCACTCGAGTGCCTGGTCTTCATGCGGAACGTGAAATCGCGCGTCTACTTTGAGCAGATGAAGGGTCGGGGGACACGCACCATCTCCGCCACCGACCTCAACGCCGTAACATCCGACGCCGTTCACAAGACCCGCTTCGTGATAGTGGACACCGTCGGCGTCTGCGAGAATGACAAGACCGACTCCAAACCGCTGGAGCGCAAGCGAAGCGTGCCGTTCGACAAGATTATCGACGCCGTCGCCCTGGGCGCCCGCGATGAGGATACGTTGTCTTCGCTGGCGGGACGGCTGGCCGCTCTGGACAAGCAGATCGACGAGAAGGACAGAGACGAAATCCGCCAGGCCGCCGATGGCCGGACGCTGCGAAGCCTGGTCAACACACTGCTGGACGCCATCGACGCCGACAAACAGTCGGAAAAGGCGGAGGAATTGTTCGGTACCGGCTTGCCGACCGAGAAGCAGTTGGCGGAGGCAACGGCCGAACTGGCGAAGACTGCCTGTCTGCCGTTTGACAATCCCAAGCTGAGGAATACCGTCAAGGACATACGAAAGAAGAACGACCAGATCATCGATACGGTCAGCAAGGACAGTCTGATTCTGGCGGGCTACGATGACCAGGCCAGGGAGCGGGCGAGAACGATTGTCGGTACCTTCAAGCAGTTCATCGCCGACAACCGCGACGAACTCGATGCCCTGCAGTTCATCTTCAGCCGGCCGTACGCGAGAAGGCAGATCACGTATTCCGAGATTCTGGAACTGGCCAAGGCCATCCGCAAGCCACCCTATCAACTGACGACGAACCTGGTCTGGCAAGCCTACGAACAGATCGAGAGGGCGAAGGTCAGTGGGGCCGGACCACAACGGCTGCTGACCGATATCGTCTCCCTGGTACGGTTCGCCGTCGGTGATGGCGACAGGCTGGAACCTTTCTCGGCGACGGTCAACCAGCGGTTTGACGAATGGCTGGCCGGCCAACGCGCCGCCGGACAGGTCTTCACCGCGGAACAGCTGGCCTGGCTGGAGATGATACGGAACCACATTGCCGCCTCCGTCAGCATCGCGGTTGATGATTTTGAGCTGTCACCGTTCCACGAGAAGGGCGGCGCCCTGAGGGCGGATGGCGTGCTTGACGGTCGCCTCAACGAGATTCTCGAAGAGCTGAACGGGGCTTTGGTGGCATGACCAGAGAAGACCAAGAGGACGTGCCGTTGCCATCTGGTTGGGCATCCACGACCCTCGAAGGGATAGCGTCGGTCAATGGGGGGCTGCCCTGTGACCCGCCGGACGATGTGGAAGTATCATTTGTGCCTATGAAATGCGTCCAGGAACTGACGGGGCACGTCGACGTCTCGCTGAGCAGACGCTACGGACACGTAAAGAAGGGATACACCGCCTTCACCGACGACGATGTCATCTTCGCCAAGATCACTCCTTGCATGGAGAACGGCAAGGTCGGCCTTCCCGCCGGTCTAACAAACGGCATTGGCGTCGGGTCGACTGAATTCCACGTGGTTCGCCGTCTGGATCCCCATATCCCCAGGGAGTTCCTATTCCATTTCCTAGTGCGTCAGGACTTCAGACGGGAAGCTCGTATGCATATGACCGGCTCAGCTGGGCAGCTGCGCGTGCCGAAAGCCTACTTGTCCGAAGTATCAGTGCCTCTACCACCGTTTCCCGAGCAACACCGCATCGTTGCCAGAATCGAGGAGATGTTCAGCCGCTTGGATGCCGGTGAGGACGCGCTGCGACAGGTGAAGGCACAGCTTTCGCGCTACCGGCAATCCGTGCTGAAGTCCGCGTTCGATGGCAGCCTCACCGCCGAATGGCGCGAAGCACACAAGGATGAACTGGAGCCGGCCTCCGTGCTATTGGAACGTATCATGGAGGAACGGCGGGCTCGCTCGGAGAGCGCCGGGCGCCGCCGAGGCGGGTCTTGGGAACCGCCTACGCTGAATGCGTCCATTCTGCCTCTGCAACCCGAGGGTTGGGCGTGGACGACAATTGGCCAGTGTTTCGACGTTCATATCGGCTCCACTCCCAAGCGGGCCAGGCCCGAGTATTGGGGAGGAGGTATTCCTTGGGTAAGTAGTGGAGAAGTCTCATTCAACAGGATCATTCAGACGCGCGAAACAGTATCAGCCGAGGGGCTACGGAACACGAGTATCAAACTCCATCCAGCGGGTACAGTCTTGCTCGGCATGATAGGAGAAGGGAAGACCCGCGGCCAGGTCGCTGTCTTGGACATCGCTGCCTGCAATAACCAGAACTCGGCGGCAATTCGAGTGTCCCAGACGGAAGTACATCCCGAGTACGTCTTCTACTACTTATGGGGGCAGTATCAGACTACCAGGAATCGAGGTTCCGGAGGGAATCAACCAGCTCTGAACAGAGCTCGCGTCCAAGAGATACCTCTCCCTCTCCCGCCACTCGTCGAACAGCAACGGATAGTCGAGGGAGTTGAACGGTATTTCTCGATTGCAGAGGCGGTGGAGACGAGCATTGAGCAGAGCCTGGCGGAATCGGCGAATTTGCGCCAGAGCATCCTGAAGACGGCCTTCGAAGGGAAGCTGGTGCCCCAGGACCCTGACGACGAGCCGGCCGAGCGGCTCCTTGAACGGATTGCCGCCGAGCGAGCGAAGAACGGAAGCGCGAAAGGCCCCAGGCGAACGAGGGCAGGAAATGGAGGAAGCTAACCGACCATGGCAAGTGAAGCAAGCACCATCGTCCAGAAGCTGTGGAACTATTGCACCGTTCTCCGTGACGACGGCGTCAGCTACGGCGACTACGTTGAGCAACTGACCTACCTCCTCTTCCTCAAGATGGCGGATGAGCAGACCAAGCCGCCCTTCAACCGACCCTCGGGAGTCCCCAACGGGCTTGATTGGCCAAGTCTCCTCGGCGAAGACGGTGACGCCCTGGAAGTCCACTACCGCCACACACTGGAGTCACTGGGCAAAGAGAAGGGGATGCTGGGCATCATCTTCCGCAAGTCCCAGAACAAGATCCAGGACCCGGCCAAGCTGAGGCGTCTCATCGAGCTCATCAACGAGGAGACCTGGGTAGGCCTCGATATCGATGTCAAGGGCGAGATCTACGAAGGACTGCTGGAGAAGAACGCCGCCGATATCAAGAGCGGCGCCGGGCAATATTTTACGCCGCGCCCCCTGATCCGCGCGATGGTGGCCGTCATGAGGCCGCAACCGGACACGACCATCTGCGATCCTGCCTGTGGCACCGGCGGCTTTCTCCTTGCCGCCCACGAGTACATTTCAGGCAACTTCCAACTGGACCTGGACCAGAAGACGTTTCTTCGCTTCAAGGCCCTGAAGGGGAAGGATATCGTCGATGGCGTGGTGAGACTCTGCACCATGAATCTCTTCCTGCACGGCATCGGCGGTGACGAGAGCCCGATCGAGCCGGGTGACGCGCTGGCCGCCGACCCCGGCGACCGCTTCGACATGATCCTGACCAATCCCCCATTCGGCCGCAAGAGCAGCGTCACCGTCTTCAACGGCGAAGGCAAGATGGACAGAGAGTCCCTGGTCTACGAACGGCAGGACTTCTGGGCGACTACATCCAACAAGCAGCTCAACTTCGTGCAGCACGTCAAAACGTTGACGAAGATGAACGGCAAGGTCGCCATCGTCGTGCCGGACAACGTCCTCTTCGAGGGAGGCGCCGGTGAGACAGTGCGCCGGAAACTCCTCCATGAGTGCGATGTCCACACGCTGCTGAGACTGCCGACCGGCATCTTCTATGCCCAGGGGGTCAAGGCCAACGTGCTCTTCTTTGACCGCAAGCCGGCCAGCGAGACACCGTGGACGAGGACGCTGTGGGTGTACGATTTCCGCACCAATATGAGTTTCACCCTGAAGACACGCCCGCTGCAGTACGAGAATCTAGCGGACTTCATCGGCTGCTTCCACCCCGAGAACCGGTCCGAGAGGACCGAAACGGAACGATTCAAGCCCTTCACCTACGAAGACCTGATGAAGCGGGACAAAGCCAGCCTGGACATCTTCTGGCTCAAGGACAAGAGCCTGGAGGACTCGGAGAACCTTCCCTCACCCGATGTGCTGGCCAAGGATATTGTGGAGAATCTGGAGGCCGCTCTAGAGCAGTTCGCTGCCATAGTCGAGGAACTGGGCGATGACTAGCCTTGGTGCTGGACGAATGTGCAGGCGACGATACGGAAGTCTGTGTGGACAGATGCAGGAGGTGTCATATGGCGAAGCGACTTCTCGGATCCCATCGAGTGGACGGGCCTCAAGGCCAGTACGTACGAGTACTGTTCTACGATGATGGTTCAGTGCGGTTCCGTGTGACCAAGGCGGGTCCGATGGTCATGACGGAAGCGTACCTGCAGGGTGAGGGGAAGCATGTCATCCTAGGCGTCAAGCCAGCCTAGTCGTTGACGCTTACTGTTGTCCACGAACCGTCCCAGGCGAGATCCTGTACGTGGACTGGTCTTGAGAGAGGCAGATCACCGGGCTTGCATCTTGGCCGACAAGTACTACCAGACTGATCAAGGACTCCGAGCGGCACATGTAACCACAGGTGGGAATAGCGAGAGGTTGCCCTGGGAAGGCGCACTGGCCATCATCGCTCGACACCCTGAACCTAGGTCAGGGTGTCAGCGCAGTTCTAGCCCCGACACTCGGTTCCGAAGACTATTGCATTCGCGCGTAGCTGTGCCTGGCCATTTCACGTCGCTCTGGCATGGATAGTGCCTGAGTACCATCGGGTACTACTGAGTTGGGTAGCAGTTCGGGTAGCAGAATGGGGGGCTCGAATCCGGTACGCGCTACTACTCTCGATTCAGGTCTTCACGCTGAGGCCGATCTGGTTGACACTCGACTCCGTCTCGGTCCGAATGGTCATAGTCTGGGAATAGATTCCTTATAGCCCCACTGACGACCGTCGTCGACCGGCCCCCGTCCGCCTCTGGAGCATCCGCTTCTCACCTGTCTGTCTCATGACGCTACCTTGGGCCTTCTGCCGCGGTGTTTTGTGAGATTGTGATGGCTAGTCCGTCGAGCCACTTGTCCTTTCTAGCCAGCAGGTCAGGCAATGCCTCGAGGGTGACCACTTCAACCATGTAGCTCCCGAAGCCCTTGGCATGCTTGTATGCCGAGGAGACATATCCGAAGCAGATCGGTATGTGCCGTACCGGGGCTACGGTCAGATTCTTCTCGGCGTCCAGGTAGGCCTCGTAGAGCGGGCCATCAAGGACGACAAGAGGCTCAAAGAGATCCAAGGAGTAGACGTCAGGCTCGGGCTTGGAGTGCTTGGCATCTTCTGCGTACCATTCTGCTTGGGTCTTCTTGGCGGCTTCAGAAGCCTTCACGCAGGAGCACAGTGCATCGAATATCACGGTGTCGCTGCTCGGTGAAGGCAACGTCATAGGCGTGGCCATAGCGTTCGAACCCACGGATCGTCGATTGCTCAACCAGTTTCTCATACGGCAGGATCGCATTGTCAATCTTATCGGCGATGACCAGCCGATACCATCCAGGATCCCCTGCCAGGATATCGAGGGCATTCGAGTAGACTATCCACGGCTTCGTTGACTTCTTCACGGAGCAGATCATATGGTGCTCTACATAGGCTCTTGGGGATTCCATATACGAGCCGACCGATACAACGTCTATCTCGCGACCCTTGTTCTCATCCTCATCCAGGTAGTAGACATTGTGCCATAGGTCACGGCGACCACTGGCGGCAAGCAACTCCCCGGCCGCGAGTTCTGTCGGGTAGCCCGTCTTCTCGATGTACTCCCTGATCTTTGAGTCCAGCGGTATATCGTCCTTCATGGTGTCCTTCTCCCAGCGTTCCACGAGCCGAGGTTGTCGGTGCGCCTGCTTCCTCCGACCGTGCTACACTGCCCTCACGCCCGTCTGAACCACCTCTTTGGCCAGCCGAACGCGTGCCGGAGCTTCTGCGGCAACGTGGGTGGCGATATCACGCTGCGAGCATGGTCATCAATCGCCTCGACGGCGGTGTCCACTCTCTCCGCGATGGTGTCGGCGCCCCCTGTCCCAGACCAGAACGCTTCCTCGTACTTCTGTATTCTCTGCAGATTCCCTTCGCGCTCCTTGTCGCTTCGGACCTTCCCGTAGACCTCTTGTCTTCACAGGCGTGAGAGGGTGTTGGCTGCGACCAGAATCTCGTTGACTACTCTCCGCATCTCCGTGAAGGGCTTGGCCTTGTCTTCTCCGAACCGAGCCCCATACCGGTATCGCACCGAGTAGAGCCTATTGAACAGGTCCTGCCTCTTGAGATATCGCTCCCAAACCACGTAGGCGTTGTCGTTAATGCTCTTCTCTTCGGGGGATTCCTCCGGTGACGCTGCGCGAGTTGTTCCCTCCCCAGCGTGGGAGAAGGGATGCCTGATCTCTGCTATCGCGTCCCTGGCCTCGTAGAACATCGCGAGTACTTCCTCAGCCAGTTCGATCCTTCGCCTGCCAACGTACTCTCGACGCCAAGCATTCAGGCCAACTAGGACGGTGCCGGCCGCGATCGACACGGTGGCAATCTGTACGACACTTGATTCATCCATCAGTCCACAGCTCCCGATGGCCGTTCCTTGGCAGGCATCTTGACACCATTCTACCATGCTCCGGGACACACGACAGGCTGGTTCGACAGGAAGGGGTCCCTAGACGCTACACAACCCTTCTCGTCAGGGTAGCCACGGATTGCAGGGCCAGATAGACAGCGCCCTTTCCGTGCCATAGCCCTTGCTCCTAGCCGCGTCTAATCTTGGCTGTCAGCAACGGATCGTTCATCGCGACCGCGCTCCCATGCCTGCTGACTGCGTGTGCTATAATCGCTGCGTGAGTGGGTTCAAGATCGCATTGGCCCTGGAGGTAGCAGGCTTCTTCTTCGCGTCCGTGTCCATTCTAATACTGAACATCGGACCTATCAGAGACTGGGCGGATCGGGCAAAGGACGACATCATCCAGCGCGCCAAAGCGACGGACAACCCTCCATTCCTCTGGTGGAATTCAAGAGACGAGATTCGCAATCTCCGCGGGGTTCTCAGCACTATCTTCATAGACCCGCTAGTGTTGTTGTGGGACGTGCTGCAACTACAGTGGGGTAGACTTGGCCTCGTATTCGAGCGGCGGCCCCTTCCGCGCAAAGGCCTTCAAGAGTTGGCTGATATCCGAGCAGGCAATGTCCGGCTACAGCGAGGGGTCATCAGAAGCGGCTGGGAGCTGATCATTACTCTCAGTCAATTCTATCCAACGGTCTTCGTTTTCTTCCTCTCCACGAAGCTGGCCAAACGATTCTCCGGCGACAAGGCAGTAACGCGCTTTGTGGCGGGTCTTGGTACATTGCTCGTCTTCGCTGGCCTGGTCTGGGAACTTGTTGTGACACCGTGAAGGGTTCCGTTTTCACTACTTCCCATCACTGCCGTTTCCTTGCGAGTCGACATCAGAAAGGGCATTCTCACCAGCGATACCCCTTGCTGGACTGCTAGGATGGCTCTGTCGGGTCTCTGCGACCGCAAACGATGGCAACTAGGTTGACGACCGCACTTGTGGCCTCCGCGCACATGGCAGCGTCCCTGAAGACCGCTGTTCGCCTGTGCACCAGTTCACTGGCAAGGACCAGCGCGCCTTTGGCATGTCGCCTCGACGCCTCATTAGAGGAGCCTGGCATTTCCGTCGAAATGTACGCCTCCAGCATCCGTTTGGCATCTGTGGGGCTCGGCGCAACTCCATCCAGCGTCTTGTGGCGCTCCGCATCATAGACGGCCTGAGCCAAGGAGACGAGGGACTCTCGGCAGAGAAGCCCCACAGTTTGGTATTCCTCCTCAGCCCTCGCCTTCTCAAGTGCCTCTCGTACTCCGCCGATCTGTCTGTCGACGCGAACCCAGCCGGTAGGTTCCTCGAAGAGGCCCGATCCGACTGAGACTTGTCGTTTCTGGAGGCGGTCTATCAGGGGATCGTAGATATCGGAGATGAAGATTCTGCGGGATTGGTATGAGGGCAGGTCGCCACTGCTCCACTTTGCGTACCACCGCCAGACATCATAGTACGGATTCGGGTCATCGATTCCCCGTCTTGAGAGATCCGCACGGATTTGTTCCTTCCGCTGCCTATATTCTTCATTCACGCTCTGGATTGAAGGGCCGCCTGTCGACACAGAGATCATCAGACCTCGCTGTGCCTCAATCTGCTCGATGAGTTCTTCATCTGTCATGTCGTTGCTCCCCTTTTGGACAGTATAGCACCACCCAGAGATGGGGCAGTGTGCGCGGGCAGATAGGTCCCATCGGAGCATCCCCAGAAGCACCGCGTCACGCGATGGAGGCTACTGAATCCTATTGGGGTGCTGGACTATGGCCCCGCCTCCATTCGTCTGCCAACGTGAGTCTTTTTGGCCGCTATCCCTGGAGCCATTGGCTCCACTCTGCCTGTCTCTGGACATGTGGACGCGATTGATAACATCCGATTTGACAGTCGCCTCGCCGTTTGGAATAGAAGAGAATAGAATCAGGGTGTCGGTTGACCTAGTGTTTCGACACCCTGATTCTTCCGGAAACCCCTCGGCAGGGGCGGCCTGCCAGGCGTGGCAGACCGTGCAGGGCTCGAACCCGCGACACCCTGATCAAGAGATACCAACCCTCTGTCCCGATTAACCTTGAATGAGAAGATGCCGTAGCTGATCAGCTACGGCATCGCAACAGAACGGCTCTATTGTTGCAGTCCTCTTCGAGTCTGAGTTAGATATGGTGGCGGGGGCACCAGCCACTATCGAGTCTCCTCAGCCGGACCAGTGAACGACACGGCAATAATGGTTCCATTGTTGGCATCGATTCTCGCCCGGTACCGCTATTCAACTATGATAATATCCCAGACACGCAATGCGGGAACAGTAACACGGATGAACCCGTCGATAACCTCATAAGGTAGCCCGACCTCCTCAGGGAAGTCCGGCGAAAGCACTAAGATTCTCTCGATCCCAGGAAAGAATGTGGCATCTATCATCAGTGGGAGATTGGTCTTCTCACGAATCTGGCCAACTTCGTAATCTAAATCAAAGTTAATCAGGTGTATGTTTAGTTTCGCCCCGTTGCGCCATAGGACAACGCCAACACGGTCGCCAAGAGTCCCAGCAATTACCCTCTTGTCCAGATGACCGTTTATCAGATTCCGAAAGTCGTCCCTGGTTTGTTCCAGATCCATGATAGGTGGCTGCTCCATGGGGGTTCGGTAGAATTGGGGCAGGATAAAATTCAGGTTTGCCATGGCCTGGAACTGGATGTGCTGGCAGTAGGAATCGGAGATACTGACCCACTCCGAAGCGTCGGTTACACTGCCTTGTTGGTGGTCTTCGTCCGCAAAAATGAACGGCTCTTCTGAGGTCTCACCAATGTAGATCAGGCTACCACCTGACTGGACAAAGTCCAGGAGCGCTTTCTCTTCGGTGTTGGTAAACAGGTGAGTCTGTGGCAAGATGATGACCTCGTACTCGGCCAGCCTGTCGGCTGTCAGGTCATCGCCGCGACTGTAGACGACATCATACTGGTACTGGCAATCGAAGAGCATCTGTCCAACATTAAAGAAGAGGACGTGTGCTCGACCGTAGAGGTCCTCGTCACTCATGGTCGTCAGGGAGTATAGCAAGCCAATGCGAGCCCGGTTCTCCCAGGAGGCGAAGTCAAAGACGTCAAGGTTGCTGAATATGAAATCATTGTACTCTGCCCGCTGGCCGCGTCCCGGCAAGCCAACAAGCTGCGACTGATTGGCGTAGCCTTCGGCGATGTAGATCTTGTACAAGTCGGCAATCTCATAGTGATTGAGCAGGGCATCGGTGTCACCGAGCCAACCGACGACCGGCGCTCCGCTGGCAGCCACTCCGAGCTTGTATGCTGCGAAGTGCTGGAATGACCTCTCTTTGCCGTACACGGCTCCGCCGACAGACAGCAGATCATAGTAAGGCCTTAAATATTTCGCCGCCCAGTCGGAATATCCGCAGCATTCGGTGAACACCAGCGGACGAGAGTATTCTTCCCAGGCGTATTGCCGAGCGGTGTCCATGATGAACTTGATGGACTCGGCTGTCGACCTGGCCTGGAAATCAAGGAAATCACCATAAAGTGGGAAATCAGCGTGGCCCGGGTAACCATCGAGCCTGATGGTGGCAGCCGTCCATCCCTTTTCGGTAAGAAAGTTGGAATAGTCAAACCCGTCAATATCGGTGATGCCAAGTTGGCTGAGTTCAACTGCTGAGTATTCCTGCATCAGGTACTGCCTGAAGCCTGCCTCACTGCTTGGGTTAAAGCTTCCCTGCCCACTCCGCACCCATTGCACATTGCCATCTGCGTCATCAATACTGATGGCATCTGCACCGGCGTCCACTGCTGCCAACGCTTGCTCGAGAACATACTCACGCCACTTTGGGTGATTGATATCGTAGGCATACTGTGTTGCCTCAGGGTCCCCCCCAAAGCCCTCGATGAGAACCAGTGGAGAACCGTCAAGTTTGAGTACTGTAGCCTCCATCATTTCGTTGGAGACCTCTCTTATCACAGAAAGGTCAGTAGTATCTTCTATGTCCAGAATGGAGATGGGTACAATGTACCTGATATTCATCGCATGATAGCGGTCTATGTCTTCACTGATCTCGCTTCGAATCTTCTCTGGGGAGGTCACCCCTCTGCCCCACCAGACAGTGGTGTATCCCTCCTCTTTCATGTAGGCAAGCTCCCCCTGGTACGTAAAGCTCTGTGGTTCAAGCCACCATTCTTCCAGTGGGTCAAGCGCTGACACCGGGTCATCGCCTGTCTGTTCAATTGCTGGCTCTAAAGAGGGCTTGGTGTCAGATGGTTTTGCGAGATTGGAATCAGCAGGCAGAGATGAGGGCGGGGACACATCATGTGGCGCCGATGGTGGGGGGTCAGATGGGGCCGAACACGCACCCAGCAGCAGTAACAGTGCCATAATGGCGCTCACGAGAATGGACTTTGATTCGCTAATCCTGGGAATTATAGGCCACACCATGCCACCTAGGAGCAGCCTGTATCGTCGGATCTGCTCCCAAACAATCTACCGTCAACCATTTCCCATCACGCTTTCTTGTTATCAACTATTTGGACTTGAGTCTAGCTCAGACAGTGGAGAGTGTCAACGGGATATGCAACCGTGCCATGTTGAGGACGTCTAGAAGCAAGAACTTAGCACCAATACCTTATTAACAGCGCAACAAATGCGTACATGGGACAGTTCAAGGTCACTCCGGGGCCTTCGAGTGCATCGTTCGGTGCATTTTGGGGCAGTATAGAGGCATTTTAAGGCATGTTTCACGAGTTCTTAAATGCGATTAATTAAAGACGTTATAGAATATGTGAAACAGGTGGTTTTGGACAGTGAAAGCATAAGATACTAACATTAGGAAGACCAAGAACGAAAAACCAGACATGGATTTCGCCATTCTCGACTCATCGCTGGAGATGCAATGTCTCTGGGTTGCTAAGGTAGACCTGTAAGACGGATACTCACCCGCCTCAAAGACCGTGGGGTTCTCAAAGAGCCACAGCGCACTGGGCTACAAACCACCAGCGCCTGAAGCCAGGATACTCGAAACTCTAGCTTGGTAAGTGGTGCCACCGATGGGGGCATGTCACTGTCTCCATGACCTGCCTGGAACCATGTCTTTGACCTTTGTCTGGCTGTCTTCAGACCTCCTCTTCAGTTCGCCTGCTTCTTCTTCACTGAGGGGGATACCACCATGTCTCAGGTACTCTGGCAATCTGATGGCCACGTCTAGGCGAATGAAGGCCAGATTCAGGGCTAACTCAAAGAGCGAACGTACCAGGATGACGCTACTGTCGTAGCTTCCTCGGCGAAGTAGCCGCATGACGGAGTCAAGTCGCTCATTCCCCAAGTGCAAGAACACCATCACGGTGCTGCTCCAGTTGTCACCGCGCGCAAGGTTCAGACCTGATGCGGCCTGAAGGCTTCTGTTTGACAGGTCCATGACTTTCGGCCAGATATCTCGCTTACCCACGCTCATTCCCCTACGTACTCTTGCCATTGTAGCACGACCAGAAGGCGTACCAACGCACTCCGCAGTGTCAGAGTGCGACAATGGTGCGATCAGAGGAGAGTCACAACGGATGGGAGGGGAAGAAACTAGCTCCCTGGGCTCGCCTCGAACCAACAACCTAGCGGTAACATGTTCGTTCAGGCCACGTACTTGCAGCGTCTGCCGGGCTCACCGGTCCCGGGGTTCCTATTGACATTCCCATCTGGAAAGCAGAGAATCAGGGTGTCGGTAGACCTAGTGAAGTGACACCCTGATTCATCCAGAAACCCCTCGGCAGGGGCGGCTTGCCAGGCGTGGTAGGCCGTGCAGGGCTCGAACCTGCGACACCCTGATTAAAAGTCACGAGGTCGGGTGGATTGGACCCGGAGGTGTCATTGGATTCTTGTGTGGCAACCATCCCTGCCAAGTCTTAGGTCAGTGTGACGGTCTACCGGCCGTTGTTGACTGGGTACTCGGATCCCGCCGGCCGTCGCTCCTAGAATCAGAGGGACTGCAAGTTCTGAATCTTGTATCGTAGGAGGTGTCCCAATCCAGATCGTAGTATATCGTGCGTCGCCTCGACCATTGTGATCTCCCTCTTCTTCGCGTAGAGTTGGACAAGAAGGTGGATCTTGTGCGAAACGATCAAAGCCTTGCGTTTCCTGCCGACCTTATAGTTGCCCATCGTTCCTCCCTGTGAACTCGACTGTCAGCCAATTGAATAGTGCCGGAGGATTCCTGACGCCGAGTTCCCCTTCGTTGGACGATACTCCCGGCCGCTGACGTTCCTTGTCTCTTGAAGGTCTCGCTGGTCCGACTATCCTATGCCGGTGCGGGACCGGGGCGGGCATCCTGACTAGTGGCGTCCATAATGCGATTGATGACCGCCCTGGAAATCACGTATCTCCTTCCCACCCGGAAGGATGGGATCTCGCCGCTGCGGACACCCCGGTAGGCTGATGCCCTTGAGATGGACCAGAGGGCTGCTACCTCCTCGACTGTCAGGGTCAGCTTCCCCATCCGATCGTCTTCTGGTGCGCACATATTGAACCTCCTCCTTCTATCCTATTTGCTAGTTTCTCGGGTCAACTAACCTTTACATAACAGGGTACCATAAGAGTACTACAATAGTAAACAGCAAGGATATGGCAAAATACATCACAAACCAAATGACAGTGACATACCACATAGTATTGACAGCGGGGGAGTAGAGGTCTATCATATGGATACTGAAGCAGGGGGGTGTCTCCGATGCCGAAAGTGATAGTCACTCAACAGACCTTGGAACATATCATCAGGTTGCGTCAGGAGGGAAGCACGTGGAAGAGTATCGGAGTTGCCGCAAAGGTCCCGCGCAGGACGGCCAAGCGGTTGTTTGAGGCATGGCAGCGCGCCACATCAGTCATCGAGATGGACGCTGTGCGGCGCGACATCGCTCGTGACGAGCTCCGGCGGCATCTCGACGCCATGTCTTGGCTGGCACAGGGGCTCGTGGCCCATCTCACTCTTGAAGATGCTGTGAGATCTACCGGGACCGCAGAGGAACATCTGAAATCTCTGTGGACAAGAGGAATCCCGGACAGACTTGTTCCTGGAGGAGCGTCCTTCGAAGGAGACCCCAGCGAGGGCCAGGCGGTCCGGCGAAATCAGCTTCTGTTTCGCGCCCTGAAGGAGCATGCGCGGGGAGTGGACTGGAGGGAGCTTGACAGTTGGAAGGCGGCCTGGAATGCTTGGGGTCGCCCGCGGACAGCCCTTGAGAAGACCGTTCTCGCAGCCGTTGGGAGGCTCTCCAGGGCGTATCCAGATCTGGAGGACAGAGTCTTCATGGGGCTGGGCGCCCCGCATCCGGTGGAGAGGCTTGCCGCTGTCGCCGTCGAGGCGCTCAGCCGTGGTTTCCTGTCTGCAAATGCTGACGACGCGACTGGATGGGTTGCCGGCAAGACAATCGAACACGGTGGCAAAGAAGTCCTTCTCATCACGCTGGGCGGCGATGACAGTCGCATCCCGTTCAGACTCGACGCGGAGGGAATGGAAGTGGACTTCGTCGATGCCTACCGCAAGATGATACTGTCGGTCTGGGACAACGCCGCCGCCAAGAGAATGAAAGCTGCCGCTGTGAAGTTGCGACAGGCCGAATCCTACTTTACAGAGCGGTTGGACCCGTTAGTCCTAGGGCCGATGGCGCTGAAGGTCAAGTGTAATATGTGCCCGGCCTGACGGAATTGCGGTCGGAGCAGTCAGGGAGGTAGTACGATGAGAGGAAGCATAAGGCAGAGATCACAGGGTAGTTGGGAAATCTCCGCCGACGGCGAGCGAGATCCGGCGACCGGCCGCCGCGGACGCGTGTATGAGACTGTGAGAGGCAGTCGGCGAGATGCCGAGAGGCAACTCTCGCAACTGATTGTCAGATTGGATAAGGGACTCGCCGGAAAGTTGAGTCGCATGACGCTGGGTGACCTTCTCAACCAGTGGCACGCCGGATACGTGAAGACGAATTGCTCCGAGAACACCGTCATCCGGTACGGGTCGTTGATTCGGCACCAGCTCATTCCGCGACTTGGGAGGATTCCGCTGGCAAAGCTGCGGTCGGACCAGATCCAGGAGTGCTACTCGCAGCTCCGTGCCGAGGGTCGTGTCGATGGCGAGGGAGGGCTGGCCGAGAGGACGATACACCATACGCATCGGGCGCTCTTTTCGGCACTCAAGTACGCGGTGAGGCAAGGACTGGTGGTTCGTAATGTCGCTGAGTTTGTTGACCCGCCCAGGCTGCGGCCGAGGACGATGCGGACACTCGATGTCGATGAACTGGCCGAGATGCTCCGGGTCGCCCGTGGCTGGGAGTGGTTCCCCATGATTTTGACAGCAGTCAGTATCGGGGTGCGTCAGGGCGAGCTTCTGGCACTGCGCTGGAGGGACATCGACTTGGGCATGCTGACGGTGTCAGTGACACGCTCCCTCTACCGGCGGAATGGCAAGCACTATTTCAAGGAACCGAAGACCAAGCATAGCCGACGGACGATTGACATGACGCCGTCTCTGGCTTCGTTCCTCAGGGAATACTGGACAGATAGGGCGGCCTACTTTGATGTGCTGGGGTATTCTCTTTCTGGTGACGACCTGGTGTTCAGTCGATACGATGGCAGTCCCATTGATGCTAGTTCGCTGACGCACGGCTTCGCCAGGATTATCCGTGATGCTGGTCTTCCCCGCACCAGGTTCCACGATCTGCGACATACCTTCGCTAGCTTGATGCTGCTTGCCGGAGTCAACATGAAAGTAATATCCGACATGATGGGACACAGTTCGGTGGCTTTCACGATGGATACCTACGCACATCTCATCGGCGGTCAGCAGCGGGCGGCGATGAAGAAGCTGGACAGGGTGATGTGGTCGGGTCTTGATCCGGAAGACGAAGACAACGATGGCGGCAATGAAGATTATGGCGGCAAAATGGCGGCAAATGAAAATGGCTCAGGCGTGAAGGGTGGAGCCAGCGAGAGGGATCGAACCTCCGACCTGCGGTTTACGAAACCGCTGCTCTGCCAACTGAGCTACGCTGGCGCGCTATCGTAGGGCTGTGGCCCTTGACGTTCATTTGACGCTTGAGGTACCCCTGACGGCAGTACCTCGTCGAGAAGCGCCATCATGTCCTCTTGCATCCCACCAATTATATGGGAGTACCTATCCATAGTAAAGGCAACGCTCGCGTGACCGAGAGCCTCAGGACATGACTTCGAGGATGACCCGGCTCTTGCCGCGCTTCGAGCTTTCCTGACTGACCCTGACCGGCTTGTCCAGCGCCTCGCTGGAGATCGCCGCCAGTATCGAGGCCAGCGGACTGCCCAGACTGCGGTAGTACCAGACGTCCTCGTAGTGCAGCCGCGAGCCGCCGACTTCGACGTCGACGGTGCCGTCACTGAGGCGCACGGAGACGGAATCGGCGATATCCAGCACCCCTTGGAGTATGTAGCGGGCGGCGTCCTCGATACCCTGGGCGGTCGCCTCCGGTTTGGTCTCAAGCAATTCGACGGTCATTCCACCGGGGGTCGTCAGTGAGATTGCCATCGCCTCGGGACTGGCTCCGTGCCGGACGATCAGCCGTTCCGGTACCTTTGCCCTGATCTGGCTGACATCGTCGAGGTCGCCGAGTGGCACCAGCGCCCTCGGCTGGCCGTTGCCGGCGGTTGACGGCAGGTAGATTGCCCGCGTCTTCAGTTCCAGTTCCTCGAGAAGGGCGGCGGCGTTCTGCATGCCGGCTTTGAGCATCAGTTCGCTCGCCTCCGGTGAAATCCCCGGCCGGGTTCTGGCCAGGGCGTAGCTGGTGAGGCCAACCATGATGGCGGTGATACCGACCGCCGCCAACGGCACCGAGCCAACTACGAAGTAGGCGATTGGGGCGAAGACCGCCCCGCCAACGCTGAGCGACAGGCCGAGCAGCCGATAGGGACGGTTGAGTGAACCGCCCCGGCGGGTGGGCCGTCGAGTCGTCTTGCCCTTGTTCATCGTGAAAGTGTGCCCATTTCAACTCGCGACGGGACGCCATGCTGCGCAGCGTCGCTGGCAACATGGTACTTCTGAGACACCCGGCTGTCAATCTCCACGTCGAAGCAGGGCAACCGTTGAACACGCCCCGTCCTTCCGGCCTCGGTTGACGCTGGGACCTCCCTATGCTAGGATTTAGACGCTTCGGAGGCTCGAAACTAGGCCCGGGTTCGCTCTGGCGTTTCTGTTATACTACCACTGACCGTTTCGCGTCTTCGCGTTGTCGATTTCGCTCGGGGAAGGTGTCATGCAGTTGGAGGCGGAGCTAGTCGGGTCGTCGCCCGATCGGGATACGGCACTGGCAATCGGGGTCTTCGATGGCGTCCATCTCGGCCACCGCTATCTGATATCGCGGCTGACCGAGGTCGCCGCTGAAGGCAACCTCCTCACCGGCATCGTTACCTTCCGCCAGCACCCGCGGGAGGTCGTCGCACCCGGTACCGCCTTGCCCTACCTGACCACCGTCGAGGAGCGGGTCTGCCTGCTCCGGCAAGCCGGAATCGACCTCGTTGTTCCGCTGTCGTTCAGTGCCGAGACCGCCCAACTGACGGCCCGCGAGTTTGTCGGTCTACTGCACCTGCATCTTCGCATGAGGAGCCTGGTCGTCGGCCCGGACTTCGCTCTCGGTAAAGGCCGGGAGGGCACCGCCGCCGTCCTCGAGGAACTCGGCAAGGAGATCGGCTTCACCGTCACCGGCGTCTCGCCGAAGACTAACGGTAGCGATATCATCAGCAGCACCGCCATCAGGAACGCCATGGCCGATGGCGATATGGCGCGTGTCGCTCGCCTGCTCGGGCGCGACTACTCGCTCGACGGCGAGGTCATTCGGGGCGCCGGGCGCGGCGTCGGCATCGGCTTCCCCACCGCTAATCTGGCGGTCGACCCCGGCCGGGCGCTGCCGCCGGAGGGCGTCTACGCCACCTGGGCGCACGTCGACGACCGCACCTACCCGTCGATGACCAACATCGGCCGTAATCCTACCTTCGGCGACAACGAGCGCACCGTCGAGGCGTTTCTGCTCGATTTCGACGGTGACCTCTACGGTCGCCGGATCGGGCTCGACATCGTCGCCCGGCTGCGCGACGAGAAGAAGTTCGACAGCGTCGACCAACTCAAGGCGCAGATCGCCGCCGACGTCGCCGCCGGCAAGGCCATTCTCGAAGCCCGGAGGGCCGGCTAATATGGCCACTGCCAGAAAGGCCAGCCCGCAAGACATCGACCGCCTCCTCGGCCGGGCCGTCGCCGATGTCATCGTGGAATCGGAGCTGCGCAAACTGCTTCGCTCCGGCAAGCAACTGCGCATCAAGCAGGGCTTCGACCCCAGCGCCCCCGATATCCACCTCGGCCACATGGTCGGGCTGCGCAAGCTGCGGATCTTCCAGGAACTCGGCCATAAGGTCGTCATCATCATCGGTGACTGGACCGCCCGGATCGGCGACCCCTCCGATGCCTCGGCCACTCGCAAGATGCTCTCGGCTGAGGAGGTCGACGCCAACGCCGAGACATACCTCGAGCAGTTCGG
>SDBV01005194.1_pt1 | contig 18444 bp, 12 predicted proteins | sample 2277081 | NCBI WGS metagenome assembly SDBV01 (sample SAMN10402039, study PRJNA504765) | marine sediment metagenome | isolation source: marine sediment core GS10_PC15, 223 cmbsf | place: Arctic Ocean: Southern Knipovich Ridge | collected 2010 | reverse complement strand
GCTATAATGATAAGATACCTTTCGGCCAATCCTTTAGTTTCGTGGAAGGTTGCACTTTTGAGAACGAAGTCAACAAGAATATATTCATAGCTGTCCAAGGAGCCAACGTACTCATAAAAGACTGTGAATGGCAACACGATGCTTCTGACAGCATCCAAGTGGAATATGGATCCCAGGTCTTATTCTGGACAGGTAACACATTCACAGGTGGTCGAGAACTCTATGACCTCAACTACGCTGGATACATTCAGAGAGTTTTTGCCCTCAACCTCCTGATACAGGACTCCTCGGAAACTCCCATCGAAGGCGCAATAATCTACATAGCCCAGAGTGGGGGTAAAGAGGCGTTCACCTTCATTACTGGAAGCGATGGGCGAATACATACTTGCTGGGACTTAAAGGCTGCTTTTCTAACCCACCAACACCAATATGGGAATAATAAGAGTACCAACGTAGAGTACTGGAGCGATGATTCAAACAGCACGTACCACGATGTCTGGATCTTTAAAGATGGCTATTCGCGCAATGTCAAGTTTGTCATGGATCAGGATCGGGCACAGACCATCACTTTGCAGCCAGCTCCCCCAAATGTGAGAAAAAGTGTTAAAATGGTTTTCGGTTGATGCCGAAAGGTTTAATAAAGTCAAAACATAACAATATAATAGAATGACTAGACGAGACATTGCACAAAGAGCGGAAAGAGAACAGAAAAAAGTGACTATCTTCCCATCATTAGAGGAGGGAATATGGTGGAACATATCATCGGATATCCGCATCTCTCGGGTAGTTTTATTCTCAAATTGAGTGATAGATGATGGCGATAAAAAAAGATAGGGATCTTGACAAATTAGAGAAGATGCCAGAATATCAGGCGGGATTATGGAGTAGTCCCTACGTGAAAATATACAGTATTGGCGGAACGAATCGCATTGCTGAAATATCCAATTATCCGCGTGCCTACAAGGATACAGCTTCGCATGATTACGCTGAGAATGTGCCTTTCACAGTCACCAAGTCCAACTTGAACGCCGTAGTTGAAGGCAAAGAGGTCCACAAGGATTCTAAGAACAACACGTTCAGCATTGGCGAAAAAGCCACGCACTGGAAGGGCGATTCACTCCCTGGAGAGTTCCCCCTGTGGGTTGAGAGCGAGGACTTGCCTTTTGTACCTGATCTAGAAAAGCATGTATTCCCTATCGATAAGATACCTGGCCCCATACTCGACTTGTTCGAGGGCGAAATAAAGGCAGGATCAGTTTTTACAAAGCTATCGAAGCAGACCCTAATCGCTATGAGAAAGCAGTTGTCTACTGGTGGGATAACCCGGGGGCGGGATCTAGAGGACTCGAATAAGCAGATCATCCGCATCAGGTATCGAAAGGTGTTCTAGTTGAAACAGGTATTTTTTAGCGGGACATATACAGACTTAGACGACACCACCACTGAATATAACCAGGTTGCCATCGGTAGTTCTTGGTACGGTGCAGAGGCAGATCAAGCTAGAATGATCAGTACTGATGGGGTGATCAAGCAACTCCTAATCAAGTTGACAGGTGCTCCAGGGGGTGGTAAGAAATATACCTTCACCGTTATGCTGAACGGTGCACCAACCGCACTGATGATTGAGATCGCTGATACAGCCACATCTGGCAACAATATGGTTCATGAAGTTGATGTAACTGGTGGAGATGTTGTCTCCTTTAGATGCGATCCTGATGCCACGCCCACTGTTAGAAAAGCTCGCTGGAGTGCTATATTTGAGGGCGTCAACGACTATGAGAGCATCTTGAGCGGAGGCAACATAGGTGGTCCTAGCTTCGATTTCACTTCTTTTGCTCAATTATCGGGTGCTAGTGGTAACTTTGACGCTAACAACGAGGATAAGAACCGTGAGATTTGTCCTACTTCGGGGACTATCAAGAATCTCTACGTCAAGTTGAAAAATGACCCAGGAACTTCCCCAGACGGCTACAAGTTCACTCTCAGAAAAAACGGGGGTAGCCAAACGTTAACAACTACTATCACTGCCGATGACAAGACTGGGAATGATCTAGTCAACTCATTCACCGTAGCTGCCGGCGATGTTCTTGGCTTCATGGCAGAGCCATTAAATGATCCTACTGGTACTGGCGCGTGTACCTGGGGCGTGATCTTCGTTGCCGACATTGACGGCGAAAGTATCATAATGAGTGGTTCTGATGCTGATCTTGATCCTACTGACACGGAGTATAGTTATATAAATTATTGGGAGGGTTGGGGTTGGGATCCTGATGAAAGCACGCGTCAGCAACTCGGGCAAGTCTGTACTCTAAAGAAGTTCTACATATTACTATCTGACTCCCCCGGAACTGGAAACAGCTATACCTTTACCATTAGGATAGCAGGTGCGAATAGCAACGTAGTCACTGTTATCAGCGATGCCGCGACCACGGGAAACTCTGGGGCACTCATAAATACTGTGTCCCTCAATGACTATGTAAATCTCATGGTTGTCCCAGATTCTACTCCAACTATCTGTGACGCCTTCTACGGCATGGTTTGTTACATAGATCCAGGAGTAACAGTTGTAGCGATACAATATATATTAATATTTGGTGATTAGGGGCGATATAACCCCACCAAGAATGTCATTATTCTGCGAAGTGCATCAAAGAAAGTTAGATTGTTTTTTGGTTGATACCCAAAAGATTTAATAGAAGCAAAACATAACAATATGATAGAATGACTAGACGTAATGTCGCACAGGGTTCAATAGATTTAAAATATAAGAGTTACTCTAAAGTGGCTGATATGGAAACGATAGAATGTAAATGTGGTTGTGGTCAAACCCTTCTAAAGTATCACTTAAAGTGGGGATATGAAAGAAAATATATATGCGGGCATCAAAGACGTGGAAAAAAACACTCCAAAGAAACCCGAAAGAAAATAAGTGAGGCAAAATCGGGGTGTGTTGTTTGGAATAAAGGCAAGAAGGGCTTACAAGTTGCGTGGAATAAAGGCATACCTTGTTCCGAAGAAACCAAAAGGAAAATAAGTGAGGCACAAAAAGGGGAGAAAAACCACAACTGGAAGGGAGGTACTGCAAACAACTCCAGAGATATTGCTAGAAAAATTTATCAGGATCATCACAAAATGACTTTGTTTCGAGAAGTAGATGTGCATCACATAGATCACGATCCGTTTAATAATGAGATCTCAAATCTTCAGGCGATATGGCACGGTGATCACACAAAGCTTCATTATAAATTAAATCCTTGGTGTTAAAAAATGAGTAGAAAACGTACAGCACAAACTGCGGAAAGACCCCAAACAAAGGATGATTATCTTCCCGTTATTAGAGGTGGAAATAAAGTAGAATATCTTCGTGGGTATCCACATCCTTCTGGATCATGGCCCGTGAAGATAAGGGACGACAATCCTTAGAAACAGGTGAATGGAGTGTCAACCATTGGTAGTGTTGGAGAACGGATCAACTGGACCCAGTTCTGGCAGACATATAAACAGCACGCCCAGTGGGATTTAGAGTGGTATGATGGCTCTAAATGGAAAAGCATCAAGGATGACTTGGATGCTCAACTATCGTATCCTGAGCCTAACAAGTGTAAGGTTAACCTTGTATTCGATGCCAGCCACGCTGGGAACTACCGACTTACCCATGTAATCAGTAAAACAGTTAGAGAGCATATATCGCGGGTAGATAAATGGCAGTATGAGTTACATTACGAGGGCATCCGCCTTACGTTTGATTGGAGCGACTGTAAGGACATATCCGGACTACAGTTTACTCATGGCGTTAAGAATGACATGTTCTGGTTCAGGATTCGTAGGGATAATGTTCCGCTGGGAGCCCATGTGGAGATTGACCCTTCGACAGTGGGTACAACTACAGCCACTTTTGGCGGTGCTACAAACTATGGATACCAACGTAAGAGCTTTTACGCCGGGGGACGGTTCTGGGCGTTCTACGTTACTGGTGGAAACGCTGGCTGGAGGACTTCTACTGATGGCGCTACTTGGGGAGGTTTTACAAGTATTGGGGCTTGTAGGTGGGCAGAGGGTCCTTCTTTCTCAGTCTGGTTTGACGGCACGTATGTTCATTACGCCCGCCATAACACCACACAGGATCTACTTTATCGCCGCGGAGTTCCTAACAGCAATGGTACGATCACGTGGTCGGCGGTCGAGCAGACAATTCATAACGGTTCGTCTACTGATGAATATGAATATCCTTGTATCGCAGTTGACACTAACGGATATGCATGGATCGGGGCATATTATGACAAGCCTGACGGCACTGACTATCCTGTTGTCATGAAGAACGCCAACAACAATGGCACATGGTCAACGCACTTTGTCACCACGTTAAGTACCTCATTTGATACCAACAGACGGAGGGTCAGCGTTATTCCACTTACGTAGGGCAAGGTCTACGTGATTTACTGTAACGATGCTCAGCCTCCGTGGGGTAACTTATGGAATGGCTCGTCATGGACTGGTGAGGAATCCAACCTCGCAGATTATAACATTCGCTTTGCTTTCATGCATTCTGCTGTGGCATACGGAGACGACGTTCACCTTGTTTACCTCAAGGAAGCCACGGGCGAGGTCAGGCATAACAAGCGCACTTATGGTGTGGGTTGGGACACAAATGATGTGCTGGTACAGGACACCGATACTTATTGTTCACCTGCCTTATCCATTGATTCAGCTACAGGCGACCTCTACTGCTTCTGGGCACAGGACACCGATCACGTTTACTATGAACAATACACAAGTGGAGCATGGCAGGGAGCGGTGGACTGGATTGATGAGTCCGCAGACGGCATGGAATCTTATCAACGTCTTAGTAGCTTCTACATGGACTACAGTGATTACGTTGGATTGCTCTACAGCACAAAAACCGCCAGCCCGTACAACGTGAGGTTCGCGTTCTTCAGAATACCGACATACATCGAAATCTTCACCGAGACGCTAGCACTAAATGATATACGTGAACGATTATTTTCAGCACAGATGCAGTTTGCCGAGATGACCTCCTTAGTTGATGCTTATGAACGTGTGCTAACTTTACATAGAACTTTAGCAGAAACCACTACATTGTTTGATAGTGTGTTAAAAGGTCCACAAAGAACTTTGTCAGACGCCATTGATATTACATCACACACCGCGTTAGACGTAGTTTTAACGCTTTCAAGACCTGGCGAATCTATTTCTCTGGCAGATACCATATCAAAGATGAAGACTTCATTTAGGATTTTTGCCGAAACCGCGACTCTTGTGAGTTCTATAATTAAAGGCATAACAAGATCCCCATTTGCCGAAACTCTAACCCCAGCGGACTCTATAATTAAGGACGTAGCAAAGTCTCCGCTTGAAACCATAACATTAAACGAGTCTGGCTTTGGTATTATACAAGATTTTGATGCAACATTATCAGAAATCGGCACGTTGCCTGCTGCATTAGATATGATTATAACCCTTCCAAGACCCGGCGAATCAATATCTTTAACGGGCAGTATAATTAAAGACGCGGCAAAGCCACTTGCTGAAACTCTAACGCTTGCAGACTCTATAATCAAAAACATAACAAAATCTCCACTTATGGAAATCATAACCCCGTCTGATACATTATTGCGCCAATCGGCTTTGCAAAGAATTTTAACAGATAATATGGATATCACGTCACATACTGTGTTGGATATTATCTTAACGCTCTTAAAACCTGGCGAATCTTTCTCTCTAACAGATAGCATGATAAGACAACTGGTGGCATATAAGAGTTTGTCGGAATCCGTCGCACTGTCTGATACACATAAACGATTACTTTCCTTGCAGAGACAGTTCACAGAGGCGGCTTCCTTAAGCGATGTGTGTGAGCGATTTAGATTGGTGTTGAGAACATTATATGAGAAGGCGGGATTGGTCGCCCCAGATCCTTCGTGTATACTAAGGCTGGATTTTGATGAAAATCGGGGGAACATAGTAAAAGACACCAGCGGTTTAGGTAATGATGGGACAATTTACGGTGCATCGTGGGTAGATGGGGAATATGGAAAAGCATTAAGTTTTGACCCTGTAAATGATTATGTTCATATCCCCAATTTCACGATTCCAGATGACCATACAATCGCGTTTACGATAACTCTTCCCTATGTTGCCGCGGGGAGTTGGAGGCGAATTTTAAACTGTGTAAACGGGACAGATAGAGCACCGGGAATATGGGCACATATTACCTATCCACAGAGATTACACTGGAAATATAACCCTGGCAACTTAGGATTTAGTGCTGTTGGTCCCGGAGGGGAAGGTACAGATTTTGTTGTAGATACACTATATAGAATAATCGGAGTAAAGGAAGGCACGACACTCAAATTATACGTGGGCGGGAATTATGTAGCAACCGTAAATGTCCCTGAAATTATCACTCCGGGTACATATCTTAGATTTGGAAACCCTTCTGTACCCCGAAATATGATTCTTGACAACGTTTTAATCTATAATCGTATTTTCACTTCCAGTGATGTAAAAACACATTATGAACAGAGGGAGACAAAATATCTATCAAAAAGTATAACAAAATCCCCGTTTGTTGAAACTTTGACCCTCGTAGATTCCATCATCAAGAGTGTGGCAAGATCACTTGCTGAAAGCGTATCCCTTGGCGATACGTATTCAAAGTTTTGGATTGATTATAAGTCATTGAACGAATCGATCTCACTAGCGGGCTCATTAATTAGACAAACATCATTATACAGGATTTATAGTGAGACAACATCATTAATAGATGCTATGTCCAAAATGATCTCGCAGAAGTTCGTGGAAATGCTCATCGTAAGCGACGTTGGTGGAAATTTCGCAGAAAACCCATCTTTGGAAGACCCATGGTATCTTGTAAACGATACAGATGAGAATCATGAAATTAATCGGCCAGACAAGTGGACTGTTTCATATAACTATGCTAATTCTAACAAATTGCTCACACTAGAAGAAAATATTATCGTCAAAGAGGGGCAGTCCGCCATTAGACTAGAATATTTGATGGTCGGAGATGACTTTACTGGTAGTCTCAATGTAAATAATGGCATAAACAGAGTTGATGTGGATGAAAACAGATATCTTGAGGGCGGGAACTTTCAGAAGGGTATTGTAGGGCCCGCGTCTTATGTAGACCAAACATTTTTATTCTATGACAAAAACGGTCAGTATCTCTGTCGTAGATGGGCATACACAATAACTGGTATAAACGAAGATGCGGAGGATGGATGGCGGTTGTTGTCCTCTATTTGGCAACCCTCATATCTTGATCCGAATCTTCCGACCGACAGTGGACACATACCTTATATTCCCAAAGGGGCAACGACTGCATATTTTATGCAATATTTCGTATGGCGCGGCGGACCAACAGAACGAGAGGCGATATTCGACAAATTCTTTATCTATCAATGGACAGGAATGCCTACAGATGAACAGAGAATTGATAGAGCCACTACAATTTGGGACGTTCAACGCATTTGGACAATCTTTAGAACATATGCCGAGAGTCTATCGTTATCAGATACTGTGACGAAGAACATAGGACAGAAACTCATCGAATCCGTTACCTTAACAGACACTTTTGAACGTGTGACGACCATCCATCGTGTCCTAACTGATGCGACAACATTGGCGGACTCTGTAATTAAAAATATAGCAAAGTTCCCTCTTGTGGAAACTCTAACACTTACAGATTCCGTGTCAAAGATAAAGGCTTCATTTAAAAATTTCACTGAAACAATAGCTCTCGCTGACACATATTTGAAAATTTGGAGTACTCACCGAATCCTGACGGAAATGGTCACACTTTCAGATACTTTCTTGCGCGAATTGGTTTTATATAAAAGTTTGACAGACAGTATAGATATCACATCGCATAGCACATTAGACATAATTTTAACACTTTTAAAGCCCGGCGAATCTACCTCCCTAATAGATACCATATTAAAGGTGCCAGAAAAGATTTTGGCGGAAACTACCATATTGTCAGATAATCTTTTACGGATATTAGCATTACAAAGAATCTTAGCAGACACTATGACATTGGCTGACACCGTTGTAGCAATAAAATTCTTTATTAAAAGATTAACGGAAACGCTAATCCTGTCAGATACCTTTTCACACATATTGGATTTACAAAGAATTTTGACAGATACTATGACACTATCAGATAATGTATTAAGGCAACTGGCGACATATAGAATTTTGACAGAAGCCGTCGCATTATCTGATGCACATGAACGATTACTTTCCATACAAAGACTGCTTGCAGAAACGGCTTCCTTGGGCGACACCTATGTGCGATTAATGAATTGGTATAGAGAAAATTTGGAAACCATAAAATTAATACCGCCCCTACTTATGGGAGGAGCATTTGAAGGAGGAGAAGATTTATTATTATATTCTGAATCCGCAAGCTGGGGAACATATAATATAAGCGAGGTAGCAAATCCCGGAAGAACATCTTATGTATTAAGACAAAGGACGGGGGAATATGAAATGTTTGGAAATATTGTCCAACCAAATACAAACTATGTAATGAGTTGTTGGGTAGGATATACCGCCGATTGGGACGGAGGATCACAAATTTTCCACACTAGATATTGGGACGGAGCGGGAAATCCAACAACAGGAGGAAGTGGAACATTGATAAAGACAGAGGATGTTGACGGCATTACCTGGGAATATAGATATCTTTCTTTCAAAACAAATGCAGATGCAAATGGAAATATAAGTTGGTATTTAGGATATTCTGCGGGGGGAACGACAGGATGGAGATATCTAACTGATGTAAAATTAGAGGAAGGTTTGACGTATCCATCTATTGATTATTTCTCTAAAATATGGTCAATATCTAGGGAAAAAAGCGAAACATTAGTATTAAGCGACCTCGGCGTAATTACCATACAAAATTTTGTTGCAATATTATCGGAAATTGTTGCATTATCTGACACATATTCAAAAATTTGGAATGCTTATAAGAGACTAACCGAGACTACCTCATTACAGGGCTCGCTGATTAGACAAATATCATTATATCAAATTTATAGCGAAACGGCATCATTATCAGATACTTTCTTGCGCGGGTTGACTTTATATAAAATTTTGACAGACAGTATAGATATCACGTCACATAGTGTGTTAGACATGGTTTTAACACTTTTAAGATCTGGTGAAACGATCTCCCTAACGGATACCATATTTAAAGAACCGCAAAAATTTATATCAGAGACTGTCACATTATCGGACAATCTTTCACGTATGTTGGTGTTCCAAAGAACTTTAACAGACACCGTGACGTTGAGCGACACCGCTACAGTAATAAAAATCTTTATTAAAACATTAACGGAAACACTGACATTATCTGATGCCCTTTTGCGGATGTTAACTCTAAAAAGAGTTTTAACCGAAATATCCAGTTTATCCGATATATTATTGCGCCAAATATCCTTATATCAGACTTTGACGGAGGTGCCCTCCCTATCAGATTCCCTGCTTAAAGATGTTGGAAAAAATCTGACAGAGGCAACTACACTATCTGATAGCCTCTTACGCACATTGACTTTGCAGAGGACTTTAACGGAAACAGTCCCATTGTCTGACAGAGTGTTAAAGGGGTTGGAAAAAACTTTATCGGATATCCTTATCCTGTCCGACATGCTTCAATATCAGCTGATCCTATATAAGGCTTTAACGGAAGCCTTCTCGCTATCTGACACATTTATACAACTTATTAACTTCTATAGGATATTCACAGAAACAGTTACAATATCAGACACTTTCTTGCGTACATTAACTTTCCAAAGGTTGCTCATAGAAACCACTACAATGTCAGATATTTTCCTGCGTATGTTGACTTTACAGAGAATCTTAACGGACAGTATAGACATCACATCACATACTACGTTAGACATAATTTTAACTCTTCCAAAACCTAGTGAATCTATCTCTTTGATAGACAGCATATTAAAAGGATCAAAAAGGACTTTGGCAGAAACCACCACATTATCCGACACATTACAAAGACAATTGACTTTATACCGAGCTTTAATGGAATCCGTTACATTAAGTGATATTATAATAGCGACAAAATATTTTATTAAAACATTAACGGAAACTGTCACGTTGTCCGATGCTCTTTTGCGCATATTAACTTTACAAAGGATCTTGGCGGAAACTACCACATTGTCTGATACATTGCAAAGACAACTAACTTTATATAGGATTTTGACAGACAGCATAGACATTACATCGCACACCGCGTTAGACATGATTGTAACGCTTTTAAGACCCGGTGAATCGGTTTCTTTAGTAGACACCATATTAAAGGGACCAGAAAGGATTTTGTCGGAAACAGCTACATTGTCAGACAATCTTTCGCGCATATTGGCATTACAAAGAATTTTAACGGACATCATAACATTAAGTGACACCGCAACAGCAATAAAATTCTTTGTTAAAATGTTAATGGAAAATATCACATTATCTGATACATTGTTACGCCAGTTAGCTTTGCAAAGAATCCTTGCAGAAACTATAACATTAAATGATTTAGGTGTTAGTATTGTACAACACTTTGCTGCAATATTATCGGAAGTCCTCACATTATCAGATTCCGTGTTTAAAGATCTCGGAACAAATTTGGCAGAAACAATCACGTTGTCTGATAGTTTATTGCGCACATTAACTTTGCAAAGGATTTTGGAGGAAGTCACAACAATGTCCGACATATTGATGCGTCAGTTATCTTTATATAAAATTTTGGCGGAAACTGCTACGCTCTCGGATGCTCTCTCATATCTGCCAGTTTTGTATAAAATTTTGACAGAAAGTATAGATATCACGTCACATACCACGCTGGATATGATTTTAACGCTTTTGAAACCAGGCGAGTTGATCTCTCTAACAGATACCGTATTAAAAGAGCCGCGAAAGATTTTGTCGGAAATTGTCGCATTATCTGACAGCATATTAAAGAGATCGGAAAAAATTATATCAGAAACGGTCACGCTATTAGATAATCTTTCACACATATTGCCTTTACAAAGAATTTTAACGGAAACTATGACACTATCAGATAGCATATTGAAACAATTGGTGGCATACAGAGAGCTGACAGAAACTACTACATTGCTTGACAGTATATTAAAAGGATTACAAAAAACTTTGTCGGATGCTGTTGATATCACATCACACACCACGCTGGATATAATTGTAACACTTCCAAGACCTGGTGAAGAGTTCTCTCTAACAGATTCCATAATTAAAGGCATATCAAAGATGCCGTTCATTGAAACAATAACTCTCACCGCCGTTATGATTCAAGATATAATAAAGATATTCATGGAAACTCTAACTCTTACAGATTCCGTGATCAAAAGTGTAACAAAGTCATTCGTGGAAACTCTAACACTTACAGATTCCGTAATCAAAGGCATACCAAAACTGTTCATAGAAACCATAACATTATCAGATACTTTCTTGCGCGGATCGGCTTTACAAAGAACTTTGGTAGACAGCATAGACATCACATCACACACAATGTTGGACATGGTTATAACGCTTTTAAAGCCTGGCGAAACAATTTCTCTAACAGACTTCATAATTAAAGACATATCAAAAACAGCATTCATTGAAACAATAACCCTCGCTGATGCTATGATTAAAGACATGAGAAAGCTGTTTGCGGAAACTCTAACGCTTACAGATTCCATGATCAAAAGTATGCCAAAGCTGTTTGTGGAAACTCTAGCACTTACAGATTCCGTAATCAAAAGTGTAGCAAAGCCATTTATGGAAACAATAACATTATCAGATGTTTTCTTACGCCCACTAACTTTATATAGGATTTTGACAGATAGTATAGATATTACATCACATACCGCGTTGGACATAATTTTAACACTACCAAGACCCGGTGAATCTATTTCTCTGACAGATACCGTATTAAAAGACTCGTATAAAAAATTATTGGAAACCATCACAATATCTGATGTGTTGATACGGCAACCAGCCTTGTATAAAGTTCTATCAGAAACCATCGCAATATCTGATGCATTTTTGGTAGCATTAATATTCCAAAGAATTTTAATGGAAAACATTGCCACTTCTGATATGTTGATGCGACAATTGGTGTTATATAGAACTTTAGCAGAAACTACTACATTGTTTGACAACATATTAAAAGAATCACAAAAGATTCTATCGGAAGCTGTAACCCTATCTGATACATTGATGCGACAATTAGCTTTATATAGAGTTTTGGCGGAAGCCACAACAATATCCGATATTATGTCGCCTCAGTGGGTTTTGCAGAAAATATTAACGGAAACCATTATATTGTCTGATACATTGATGATTCAGCAATCTTTATATAAAATTTTAACAGATATGGTAGCGTTAAGTGATATTGTTGCGTCGATAAAAGTTATTATTAGAGTATTGACGGAAACCTTCCTATTGTCTGACAGTATGTTGAAGATGCCTGAAAGGATTTTGTCGGAGATTGCCATACTATCTGACGTGCTACAAAGACAATTAGCTTTACAAAGGACTTTAACGGAAGCCACAGCATTATATGATACATTATTACGTCAGTCGTCCCTACAGAGAATATTAACGGAAACTATCGCTCTGTCAGATACATTTTTGCGCACATTGTCATTACAGAGAATTTTAATAGACAATATCACATTAGATGATACATTTATGCGTCAATTGGATCTATATAGGGCTTTAACGGAGACTACTACGATATCTGACGCTTATTTGCACATATGGGATATATATAGAACATTAACAGAAATTATTGCACTGTCTGATAATTTGACGAGGCAGCAAACTTTATATAGAATTTTAATGGAAACCATCGTATCGGACGACGTGCTTTTGCGAATATTAACATTGCAAAAGATTTTAATGGAAAATATCACCACTTCAGATACATGGACACGACAACTGGCACTGTATAGATCTTTAACGGAAGCTATCACATTATCGGATTTCATTAGCAAAGGAATTAGCACAACGTTTGCAGAAACAGTCACCATAGACGACACATTAATACGGCTTATTAACTTCTACAGGACAATTACAGAAGCCGTCACAGTGTCAGACATTCTCTTGCGTCAATCGGCTTTGCAAAGGATTTTGTCGGAAGTAGCCACACTGTCCGATAAAGTGTTAAAGGAGCCACAAAGGATTTTAATGGAAGTCGTCACATTATCAGATCTTATTGATAGGGTAATGAATAAAATGATTGTAGAGACTGCTACAATGTCTGATACTCTCTTAATTGGTCGCAGCATTATATTCAGAACTTTCACGGAAACGATCCTGTTGTGGGATATAATCCACGGAGTGGGGAAGAACATCGTTCTGACAACGGAACTATCACTGATGGCGAAGAAGATGATCTTGGACGTTGCCGAGAAAAGCCATGAACTGAGTCTTCTTATGAAAGAAACAACTATGGACGTACTCAGAAAAACATATGAACTGAATCTCCTTACAAAGAAGACGATTATAGGCGTGTTTGAGAAAAATCAGGAAATATATTTCCCCACAAAAAAGGCAATCATGGACTTAATTAAGCGGAGGGGATAGATGGATGACAAATATAATTAAAATTTTAACGGAGACGTTGATATTGAACGACGTAATTCATGGGGTGGGAGAAGGTGTTGTGGCGGAATTGTCGCTGATGACTAAAGAAGTGATATTGGTCGAGATCAAGAAAACACGTGATCTAATTCTCCTCATGAAGAGGGCAATTTTGAAGCGAAGGGTTTAATAGAATGAGAGAATAAAGGTATAATAGCATGGTTGAAGTAGGGATCAAAAGAGGAAACTTCGGGGGAACATACATCTTCATAATCAAGAATGTCGATTATTCCAGCTACGGGGCTAAAATTTACGTGCAGAGTTCTGGTGGGACAGTACTAGTTAATGGCACTGACTGTACAGTAGTTGCCACCGACGGGGCTAGGAATACTCTTGTCTCGTACACTCCCGCGAGTGGACACTTCGGGGTGACTGCATCCACAATGGATTATCTAGCAGAGATCACGTTCTCTGGATCGGATTTTAGAGACAGCACCAAAACTTTCAACTGGCAAGTGCATGATGAGCTTCGGGGCTAAACACAATCTTTTTATACAACCTCACGTCTTTTAACCCATGTCGGATGACTATAACAAAATTAAAGGTCTATATTTAAGTCAGGCGTGGGATTATGAAACACCAGTTTCACTATTCGACTCTTTGAGGGAGATTTTTAATTTTACGTTAGATGCTGCCGCAAATAGTGCCAATACCAAATGTGAAAGATTTATTGATGAAAAAACGAACGCTTTAACGGTAGACTGGGAAACTGATGGTTTATGGTGGCTCAACCCTCCGTGGGGGAAAAAATATAAGGAATATTCTGGTTATGGCATCGGTGACTGGATGAGACATGCCTTTGAACAGTATGAAAAGGGAAACGAAGGCGTTGCCATAGTCTCTGCCAGAACCGACACTCGATGGTGGCACGATAATGTCAAATATGCGGGTTATGTTCTTTTTCCAAAGGGTAGAGTCGCGTTCTTAATAGATAAGGTAAAAAAGACACAGCCAAACTTTCCGAGTGCCCTTATAATTTTCGTCCAACAATTAGAGCGGTGGCAGATTGACAAATTGAATAAAATAGGGTGGCTTGTCAAATCTGCCCTAACCGATGATGATTAAAGATGAAAGTCAAGGCGATAACTAAAACCAATTGTTTCAAATGTGAGTGGGCTAAAGAAAAACTAAAAGATTTTCCTGTAGAGTGGCTTGATTTTGACAAGGACGAGGACGCTATAGAATTAACAAGAAAACATAATCTAAACATTGTTCCATCCTTTTTAATATTCCAAGATGGTGAAGACACCATCGTTACACAAAGTGCATTGTACGTGAAAAAATTTCTTGATAGAAACCTTTAATAATCCGCCTCCGAATAATTATTCGTGTCCAGATCGGCACGTGCCCTTGACTGTAATGCTCGGGACATGCCTCGACACACCTGATCACCGCAATCTTTATATATCTCTTTTTTTATAATAATGGTGATGAATATATGTTCGGAAAAGTTGCCGTTTTTGGATTAGGCTACGTTGGGCTTACTACAGCATTAGCCCTAGATGCTGCTAAAATACGGGTTGTAGGTTATGATATTGACAATGATAAACTTGACAAGTTAAAAAACAAGGAACTGTATATACATGAGCCCAATCTAGAACCTCTCATTGAAATGCACAATATTTCGGTTACAAATGATATAAACGTTGCCCTACAGGACGATGTAAAGATCGCCCTTGTTTGTGTTGGAACACCGTCCCGAAACGATGGCAGTATAAATCTCGAATATGTTTTTAATTGCATGGAAGAAATAGCGACAAGTTTAATCAATAGAGATAAGGGTTTGTTGATCATTCTCAAGAGTACTGTTCTCCCCGGGACAAGTGAAAAATGTATCGCTATCCTTGAGAAAATTTCTGGGAAATATCATGGGCAGGATTTCAGTTTCGTGATGTCACCAGAGTTTCTACGCGAAGGTTCTGCTCTAAGTGATACGATTAATCCCGACAAGATCGTGATAGGATTTAAACATGATAGTGAATGGGATGCTACCGTCGAACTTTATGTTCAAATGTTAATAGGACATGATAAAGAACCCAACTATGATATATTTGTTGGCTGTAACTATGTAAACGCGGAATTCGTCAAATATGCTAACAATGCCTATCTTGCGACCAAGATCAGTTTTATGAATGACCTAGCAAATCTATGTGAGGAGGTGCCGGGGGCAGATATCAAGATGATTGAAAAAGCCCTGGGAATGGATCATCGAATAAGCCCGTATTTTTTGAAGGCAGGACTCGGATATGGGGGTTCATGTTTCCCGAAAGACGTGGACGCTCTGATTCACCTTTTCGAAAATGCTGGGATTGAATCGACACTGCTCCAGGAAGTACAGGGTGTAAATCTCTCACAGAGGAACTGGCCCGAATATATAATCCGCAGTGTCTTTGCCAACACATTCTCCAATTTGCGTGTTGGTGTGTTGGGACTTGCCTTCAAGCCAGATACTGATGATATGAGGGAATCTCCAGCAATTGATATAATTCACAATTTACACATAAGGGGTGCGGATATCATCGCCCACGATCCAGAGGCGGTGGAAAACGCCAAGAAAGTATTGCCCCCAATTACGTACGCAGATGATATCTATGATGTCCTCAGTGGAGCTGACTGTGTTATTGTCGCTACAGACTGGAAGGAATATACTCATATAATCCCAAGAACATTTAAAAAGTTAATGAAAAGACCCGTGGTCATAGATGGGCGTAGAATTTACAACCCCCAAGCAATGCTCAAGGCGGGGATCGAATATTACGGAGTCGGATTTGGAAAACTTGATGAAACATATTGAAAGAAAAAACTCCGATCTCATAAATTGTTTTGGGCATATTGACACAAGAAGTGAAAATTGCAACAGTTGTCGCTTCATATATGAATGTCACAAGATACAGGGGGAGCTGAAAAACATAGATTTCGCCCCCGGCAAATACAGACCAGGGTTTGGAAGACAGAAGGTGAATAAGAAAGATGGAAGATATTAGAAAACGGAGCTACGCTCCAAAATTGTCCGAACTGCCAGAATTTTTGGTATTTGCTGACGAGCTAACGCCAATAGCTGATGAAATAAAGAGTTTGCCCTACGGCGTCCTCAGCCTCATAGCCTGTGCTCTCAAGGATATAAAGTCTGGGATAGAAGAAGACATCAATCCTCCAGATTGGCCACTGTATGAAAAAATATATTATTTCGTGGCTGGGGTGTTGCTGACAAAAAACGATAAAGTTCTCGATTTTGACAGTACGGATATTAGGAGACTGGAGGACATTGTGGATATCCTCGTTACAAAGATGAGTCTGATAGAGGGACATTACGCGGGGATCCTAGATGCCAAGTTCGTAGACGATGAATGGATGTACGGGATGACCAAGGATCAAGCAACAAAGTTCTTAAACGAGATTCAAAGCAGTTGACAACAAAAAAGAGAAAAAGAGGCAGGCCGAGCAAATACTGTAAATGTGAATATAATTACGTATCATCCAAGATCGGCACAAAATACTGCATCGCTTGCGGAAAACCGTTCAAAAAATAGCTCCTGTAGCATAGTCTGGACAATCGCACTGACCTTTCGGGCCAGAGATCGTGGGTTCAAATCCCGCCAGGGGCTCCATTTAAAAAAGTCCAAAAACAGCGAAAATCATTGAATTTGTGACAAAAAACGGGTAATTTCCTTTAATTTTAAGGAAAACATGGGGTTTTAGCCAAAATATGGATATTTTATAATGATTTTAAGCATTTTTATTATAAAAACGTTTAAATGAAAAGATTTATAAGGTTATGATGTGAATATTTAGAATATGAATCATTATATTCTCTATCCATTTGCAATATAGAAGGATTTAATAATATCTTTTCCTTTATATTAAATGTAATGTCTGGTATTAATGTAAGACCCACGTTCCCCCGAAAGACGAGAGTTGATGAGCTTACTAATTTTGCATATGATGAACGCTCACGTAACATTGGGAAAATTAGCACTCTTCACAGAATGATTCACGCGGGGCGAACAATAGATTATCAACAATATATGGGTGATGTAGATGTTTCTAAAGGATGTAGAATTGCTTTTTGGATTACTGGTTCGGCACGCCCCGCTCATATCCACCCACATGGAGGATGGTCTGCGGCCGCAAGATTAGAAATTTGGGAGGATGTTACACTAACAGATACAGGAGTAAAACCCATACTCTACAATAATAAAAGAAGTAGTGACTTTGCCCAGAGCGGTATAGTTTTTTCGGGTGTGAGCATATATGATACCAGTGCAAGTGGAACACGTATCCGGACATTTTATTATGGAGGAGCGGGCGGACCCTTCGGCTCCCCTGGTACGATGAACGAAGAACACGAAGTCATATTTAACGGAAATCAATATTATCTTTTATGGTTGCAGACTGACGCCGATAATAACAAGGCATCCATCGGACTGTCATGGTATGAAGAGTTTTAAATTTTTTCATACAATTTTTGTAATACATTGAACATATTGCAAAAACTGTATCGAAAGATTTATATATGAGAAATCCAGCTCTAACCCCGAACCGAGGTAATCGAAATGACAAAGAATGTTATTAACAGGATAACGACAAAACACAATCTGTACAAGTACGCTAACGTAGTTGCGTTTAGTGAGACATTACAGATGAAGATAACCAAAGGAGTAGTTACGGATCAAGAGTGTATCAAGATCTACGTGACGGACAAGGTTGATATAACTAGCTTGAACGAGCGAGATATCATCCCGTCTGAGA
>SDBV01005193.1_pt1 | contig 18444 bp, 15 predicted proteins | sample 2277081 | NCBI WGS metagenome assembly SDBV01 (sample SAMN10402039, study PRJNA504765) | marine sediment metagenome | isolation source: marine sediment core GS10_PC15, 223 cmbsf | place: Arctic Ocean: Southern Knipovich Ridge | collected 2010 | reverse complement strand
TAATTTTCCAATTACATACTATTGACATGTGGAATACCCTATGCTAGTATATGGCATATTATTGCTTGTCTATCTATAGTAGATGAGGAGGGAACCGAAATACCAAGCCAAAAACTGTTGTCAAACATCATCATTGCACAAAAGAAAAGGACGTCCTGATTATCAGAATGAAGAGAAAAGAATGACCTGGAGTCACTAAATAATATGGAGATGGCTATCGTTTTCTCATTTGCCTTGTATTACTGAAGCCGACCAACAGAGGAGGTGGCAAAATGTAATTATACGGCCAGTATTCATGGGACAGGAATAACTTATCAAGGGGGAATAAATGAAGAAGAGTAGATTGTTAATCACAGCAGGTGTTACCGGCTTAATTTTGACGCTGGTAGCCCTGCCCCTGGCGGGTTGTGCTCAACCAGCCACAGCCCCAGCCTGGTAAAGACAAAGCTCATTGAGCCCTGGTTCAGTGAAGATGCTTTGGAGCAGGAGAAGTATGAAATACCGCTTGGCCATGTAGCCGAGCCAATAGACATGACCGGAGCGGCTATATTTTTGGCTTCTGACGCTTCTAGCTTCATCACGGGACAAACTATTGTGGTGGATGGCGGTGCATCTGCTTAGCTTGTCCGGCTGTGTCTGGCTAGACGGTGAAGTTAATAGACTGTGAAGGAAGTTGTAGCATGAGTATAGCTAAGTTTAGTCTACAAGGAAAGATAGCTATTGTTACCGGGGGCAAGAGCGGGATAGGCAGAGCCATTGCTCTGGCTCTGGCTGAGGCTGGGGCTGATGTCGCCGTTTGCGGCCGGGTGCTTGAAGATGGTGAGCTTCAGGCAGTGGCTGACGATATTAAGCGCCTTGGCCAACGCTCCCTGGCGGTGCGGGCCGACATTTCTCGGAGGACTGACGTGGATAACCTGGTGCAGAGAGTGATAAGCGAGTTTGGCGGCATAGATATTCTGGTGAACAACGCCGGGAACTATTTCATGGCACCGTTGCTTGAAACCCCTGAGGACGATTGGGACAGAATTATCGACACTCACCTTAAGGGTTACTACTTTTGCTGTCAGGCGGCGGGTAAAATAATGGCAGCCCGGAAAAGGGGAAATATCATCAATATCGCCTCAGCAGTAACCCATAAAGTAACCCCACGGGCCGGTGTCTACTATATTGCCAAGGGAAGCGTGATTATGCTGACCCGGGTGTTAGCGGTGGAGTTAGCCCCTTACAATATACGAGTTAATGCCATCAGCCCTGGCCTGATGAAGACAAAGCTTCTCGAACCCTGGCTAACTGACGAAGCCTTTAAGCGGATAGAGCCCAAAATACCATTGGGACGAATGGCACAACCTGATGATATGACCGGGGCTGCCATATTTTTGGCCTCTGACGCTTCCAGCTTCATCACAGGACAAACCATTGTGGTGGATGGCGGCCGTTACCTCTAGCTGATTTCAATTAGAGTAACAGCAGGACGAAGTGTTCAGTCTAAGGGGTTCACTCCAGTCTATGCCCGCAGAACCGAGCTGAAGTTAGACCTTCGGGCTCAAAGCCAGTATTTGGCTAGTAATTTATTAATTCATGCGTAGACATGAAGCTTCCAGGAGGATGCAGGATGGTATCGGAGACATCACAGAATATACAGGCAACCTTAAAATCTTTGAGCGCGAACCACTTCGATGCCCGACTTGCCCAGACGGTGGAGGAGGCCAGGAAAATAATGCTCCAGATGATACCTCCAGAGGCCAGTGTTGGCATTGGCGACTCGACAACTCTGAGGCAAATAGGCATTATGGATGAGTTGGTTCAAAGAGGGACTCAGATTGTGAACCCCTTTACCAGGGAATTAACCCGGAACCGGGCAGAAAACCAAGCTAGGCACAGGTTATTTATCGAGACCTGCCGCAGGAGTCTCAGCACTGATGTATTCTTGACCAGCGCCAATGCCCTGACGCGGGACGGCAAGGTGGTGAGTATAGATTATGCTGGCAACAGAGCCGCCGGGACAATTTACGGGGCACCCAGAGTTATATTGCCTGTGGGTAGAAATAAAATAGTAATCAACCCAAAGGAAGCGGTTCATCGCATTAAGAACGTAATTGCTCCTGCCCATGCCAAGAGGAAGGGGAAAAAGACCCCTTGCGCTATGACCGGCAAATGCACTGATTGTGATAGCCCGGCCAGGATTTGTAATGTGACTATTATCTTAGAAAAGAAACCAGCACATACCGACCTGTCTGTTATCCTCATTAACGAAGACCTGGGACTAGGCTGGGACCCTGCCTGGGATGAAAACCGCATCAGCAAAATCAAGTCTTGTTATTATCAATATTCCTGGGTTTTCTAGAAGTCATCGCTTCGGGAGTGCGTCAGCAGGAGCGGATGCTGCACTTTTGTGATAGTAGATGGCAACATGCTGGAATAAGCAGTCTACGCCAATGACAGAATCTTGGCATCATGTACCACTTACAACGTACCAATCGGCAAAAAACTACTTTGTAAACAAAATCGGCAAAGTATGATAGAATATCTATATGGTCTATAGAGCGCTCTGCCCGTATCTTCTGGAGCGCACCTGAAAAATACTCAAAGTTGAAATACCGAGGAGGCTCAGATGGCAAAATTAGACCAGGCTCTATTACCAGCAATCGACAGTTTACAACTCAGCGACCGGTTAGCACGTTTCAGGGATAAGTTCTTCGAGGGCAAGCCTGGTGTTGCCAGCGACCGTGTTATGCTCGCCATGGAGTCCTGGAAGGAGACCGAGGGAGAGCCCATCCCGCTGCGTGCCGCCAAGAAGCTAAAAAAGATAGCCGAGGGCATGCCGGTTACCATCCATCCCGGGGAGATACTCCTCGGCTCTCCGACGAAGTTCTTCCGGGGCGCTGACCCCTACTGCGATTTCGATGGCTCATACCTCCGGGCCCTAATGGACGAGGACCGCGTAACTTTGGGAGGCCCTGAGGTTATAGGAGCCATTTCACGAGAAGACTGGGATAACCTGCTCCAGGCGGTCAGGTACTTCAAAGGGAAGACCTGGGCCGAGCTGGCCAGGGCTACCTATAAGTCAATTGCCGGCACCTGGTACGATGACGCCGTAGAGGCTGGCGCCATTTTCCGCCACGACATATGGCCGCAGTTCGTCGACCGGCCTGACTTCGGAAAGGTCTTCGCCATTGGGCTCCGCGGCATAATAGCGGAGGTCGAGGGATATATTAAGCGATTCCACGAGGCGAGAGACTTCGATGTTGAGAAGCTCTACTTCTGGCAGGCCGTAGTCATATCCTGTCAGGCAGCTATTACCCTTGCCCAGAGATACGCCCAGCGCGCCCAGGAGCTAGCTGTAATGGAGCCAGATACTAACCGGCGGGCTGAGCTTGAGGAAGCTGCCCGCGTGTGCCAGCGGGTCCCTGAGAACCCGGTGGATACCTTCCAGGAAGCATGCCAGACCGTGCTCTTCCTTCACCTGACGCTCTACCTGCAGAATGGGATAGCCCCCCCGGCCGGGCTGGGCCTGCTGGACCAGCTCCTGTACCCCTACTTCATGAACGACTTAAAGGAAGGCCGCTTGACCCTGGAAAAAGCAGCCGACATTCTGGGAAGCCTCTTCACCTACTTAGCGCGCCAGGAAAGGGTCCACGCCATAGACTGGAGGGAGTACCACCAGATGGGGCCGTACATAAACACGGCCATTGCCGGCCTTACCCGGGATGGCAAAGATGCCAGCAATGAGCTAACCTACCTCATCCTGCACGTGGCCGGGCTGCTCAAATACGCCGAGCCGCATATTCCAATTAGGTGGCACTCTGGACTTCCCCGTGAAATAATGCGGAAAGCAATCGACACAAACGTGAAGGTCGGTGGCGGTGTTCCTCAGTTCCAGAACAGCGAGCACATGGTACGGTACTGGGTGAGCCGGGGCGATACTGTGGAGGATGCCCGTGACTGGTCAGGGGGCGGCTGTTCTCAGGCCATGCCTGCCAACCAGGGTTCGGAGATGTCCCCGCAGTGCCTCAACGTGGCTCTGCCGGTTGACCTCGCCCTGCATAACGGAGTAGCCTCAACCACCGGCAAGACAATCGGGCCTGAAACGGGTGACCCCACTACGTTCAAGACCTTCGAAGAACTCTACGAGGCCTGGGAGAAGCAGTACGAGTACATGGTCAGGAAAACACTGGCCTGCGACCGCATATCCGATGCAGTGCAGGCAAAGAACTGGTCGCAGCCGCTGGGTTCCGCGCTCCTACCTGGATGCCTGGAAAAGGGCACGGATTTCGCTGCAGGTGGGCTGCCCGCCTACCGCATGTGGCCCGTCAAGGACCGGGGCTTCGTATCCGCCGCCGATTCGTTAATAGCGATTAAGAAGCTGGTCTTCGAGAAGAAAAAACTATCCATGAACGAGCTTATCCAGGCTATGGACTCCAACTTTGCCGGCGAGCGAGGCGAGGAGATACGCCAGATGTGCCTGGCTGAGCCGAAGTACGGCAATGACATACCCGAGGCGGATAACCTGGTGCATGACATGGGCAAGTTTTCCGCCAGCATAATCTTTTCCGAGAAGAACATATTTGGCTACCCTTATGCTATCAACCGCAACGGGCAGGCCTGGCACTTCCAGGTGGGTAACAAGATGGGGGCGCTGCCCTGCGGCCGCAAAGCGCGGGAGCCCCTCGCCGATGGCTCCCTTTCGCCGACTCAGGGCATGGACAGACAGGGACCTACCGCCGTCCTGAAATCGGCCCTGCGCGCCGATTTCACAGACGCCACCGGAGGCATCCTCAACCTGGGCTTTCCTGCTGCCCTCTTCACAGCGCCCGAGGTACGTGAGAAGATGATTGACTTCGTCGAGCTCTTCTTCAAGCAGGGCGGCACCTATATCCAGTTCAATATCCTGGATAAAAAAACGCTCCTCGAAGCTAAGAAACACCCGGAGCAGTACAAGGACCTGGTAGTTCGGGTGGGCGGCTTCAGCGCCTACTTCGTCAGCCTAAGCCCGGAGGTTCAGGATGAGCTTATCCGTAGAACTGAAAGCACGTTCTAAGGAGCGTCAATGCCAAAGACGCTCAAGGGCATAGTCACCGATATACAGCGCTTCAGTGTTCATGACGGGCCGGGTATACGGACTCTGGTCTTCCTGAAGGGCTGCTTCCTCCGTTGCCGCTGGTGTGATAATCCAGAGACCATAAACCACTGGCCCGAGCTTGGTTTCGTCCAGGCTAACTGCAACAAATGCTGCAAGTGCCCTGTGGCTTGCCCCGAGCAAGCTATAACGCTGGACGGCAGCGGGATGCCTGTCATAGACTCGCAGCGCTGCACAAACTGTGGCGAATGCGTGGCCGCATGCCTTCCGGACGCTCTTATATTGTACGGCAAAGATATGAGTGTTGACGAAGTCCTCCACGTGGTCAGACAGGATGTCATATTTTACGGCGATTCCGGCGGGGTTACCGTGTCCGGCGGTGAGCCCCTGCGGCAGCCAGCCTTTGTCCGAGCACTGTTTGAACGCTGCCGGGAAGCCAAAATCCATACCGCACTCGAGACCTGTGGCTTTGCATCCATACCGGCCCTGCGGCGGGTCCTGCCTGTAGTGGACTATGTCCTGTTCGACCTCAAGTCGATGGACTCTCAGCTTCACCAGACGTATACCGGCAAACCCAACGCCAGCATACTTAAAAATGCGAAAATCGTGGCGATAAGCGGGGTACCTGTCCTTTTTCGTTCTCCACTTGTTCCTGGTGTGAACGACAGCCCTCAGAATATCCGTGAGACCGCCCGTTTCTTGAAGGCCTTGCAGGGGAGCGAAGCCGCCCTGGAACTTATGCCCTACCACCGGATGGGCAAAGCCAAGTATGAGGCTCTGCGACGGCTATATCCAATGGAAAACCTCCAGACGCCCGAGCCTAGTTACGCAGAATCCATCTGTCAAGCCTACCAGAATTTGGGGATAAAGTGCACGGTAAGCAGATAACCATAAAGCATAACAGATAAACATCGAGGATGATGGTCTGAGACCGCTGGCCATCGCCTATGCAATCACGAGTTAGCGAATGGCTAAATAGAAGGCTCTCTATTATAGATAAGATGTGAGAAACCCCAAGGGAGAGGAGACGGTTATGGCACAGGTTCGTGTGATGCACTATTTGAACCAGTTCTTCGCCGGTATGGGTGGCGAGGATAAGGCGGATATACCTTTCGGTTCTTGCCAGGGGCCTCTGGGCCCTGGCAAGCGCCTGCAGGATTTACTTGGAGATTCGGCAAGGATTGCCGTTACTGTGTACTGCGGCGATAACTACTTCGCTGACCACCACAAAGAGGTGCCGGCATCTATCGTGCAGATTGCTAAGGAACAGGATATCCAGATAATGGTCGCAGGCCCGGCATTTTCGGCTGGCAGATACGGTTTTGCCTGCGTGGAGATTTGCCGCTTCCTAAGCACGAGCCTGGGGCTTTACGGCCTTACCGCTATGCACGCCGAGAACCCGGGAGTGGATATTTATCGGCAGTATAAGGATAGAAGGGTGTTCATCTTACCGACAGTTGACGTTATCGCAGGTATGGAGGACACCCTCTCGAGAGTAGCAAAATTCCTTTTGAAGCTGGCGAGTGGGGACACTATTGGGCCGGCATCGGAAGAAGGATATATGCCGCGGGGTATCCGAATCGATAGAGTTGACAGCGAAAGCGGCGCAGACAGGGCTATCGATATGTTACTCAACATGTTGGCTAATCGTCCGTTTACTACTGAAATCCCTATTGAAAGCTTTGAAGCATCCCCCATTAATCCCCCGGTCGCCGACCTCAAAGGTGCTTGCTTGGCACTGGCTTACACCGGTGGTATCGTTCCGATGGAAAATCCAGATGGATTTAGAGTGGCAAAAAATAGCAAATGGAACAAATACTCCATCGCCAAGCTAAACTCGATGAAAGATGTTGAGTGGGATGTCGTTGCCGGCGGACACAACACTGCCTTTGTGCGGGACAATCCAAACTACGGAGTCCCGCTTGATGCGTGTCGGGAGCTGGAAAGACGGGGCATACTGGGAGAGATATACCCTTATTTTTACAGCACGAACGGTGGGACCACAACGATAGCGGATATGAAAGCCGTGGGGACTGAGATGGCCCATAACATGAGTCACGGAAGTGTGGGCGCAGTCTTGCTGGTGTCAACCTGAGGTTCTTGCACTCGCGGCGGCGCCGTGATAGCCCGAGAAATTGAAAAGACAGGGATACCAGTGGTGCAAGTTACGGCCATGAGTACGCTGGCAAAGCAACTAGGAGTCAATCGAGTGGTTGCCGGGACTAAGATTCCCCACCCCTGCGGGGACCCCACTTTACCTGCAGAAGCTGACCTGAATCTAAGGCAGAAAATTGTGGAAGCGGTGCTGCGTGCTCTGCAAACTGATGTGAAGGCTCCGACAGTTTTTGTGCCAGATGCGAGTTATTCGCCTGGATAGGAGGTATTATGAGGCTGGAGCTGGCAAATTTTCCAGTGCGGCATGTCCAATTCGGTAGGCGGACCTGCTATGACAACGGAATACTTAAGATTGCTAAAGAAGAGCTGGTGACTCTCATCTTGGAAGACAGGAGAATTACGTCAGCCGACGTGGACGTGGCGTACCCAGGGGAGCAAACGAGAATTGTGAATGTACGCGACGTAGTGGAGCCTCGATTGAAGGTCTCAGGACCGGGACGTATCTTCCCCGGGATTATGGGGCCAATTGAGACCGTGGGTGAAGGCAGAACCCACCGGTTATCCGGGCTGACAGTGATACCCACAGCCCAGTATAAGCCGACGATTAGGAGCGGAACAGCAGCCCAACATGCCGGAATTGTGGATATGTGGGGGCCAGGCTCGCTGGTGACACCTTTCGGATTGACGATTAATATTGCGCTGATACTCAAACTTGCAGATAATACTAATGAACTGGATGCCCATGATGCAATTCAGAGGACCGAGTATAAGGTTGCCCATCGGCTGGCTGAGACTACCACGGGCAAGTCCCCACAAGATGTGGACGTCTTTGAGCTATCTGATGTCGATTCCACTCTACCACGCATAGTCTATATCTTTGGTACACCAACGGAGTGGCACCACCCTATTACAGAAGTAGCCTACTATGGATTACCTGTTCGGCAGTCGCTACCGATATTTCTTCACCCTAATGAGCTACTCGATGGTGCGCTGACCCCAGACGCGCGGCGCGGGGGCGGGACAAGATTATCGACTTGGGCGTTCCTGAATCAGCCTATGATTCTCAAGCTCTTCCGGGGGCACGGAAAGCGACTAAACTTCCTGGGCGTAATTATGCAGAGAACCCGGTTTGAAACCGAGCATGGCAAGCAGGTTACGGCCGCATGCACTTCCCAAATGGCCAGGCTGTTGGGGGCAGAGGGTGCCATTGTTACCAGATTTCTTACGTCGGGAAACAACTTTATGGACACTATGCTCACAGTGCAAGCCTGCGAAAGGAAGGGGATAAGGACGGTCTTAATGACCCCGGAGTGGGGTGGCGAAAACGGGACTGAACTGCCACTTGTTTTCTATGCCCAAGAGGCACGGGGAATAGTAGCTACCGGGAGCTTTAACCGCCTCATTAAAATGCCTGCACCGACCAAAGTTATTGGCTGCAAAAAGGGGCAGCTTGTGTCATACAACCCCCAAGACGCACCCTACTCTCCATGGAGTGAATTGAGCTTCGAGCCACGCTATATCACCGGCGGCATTGACTGGCTAGGTTTCCTGGGCCAAACCTGCGCAGAGTACTAATAGCTTTTATTGAATATATCTCATAGAGGGTGCCAGATAGCTCGACACCCAAAGCCCCTGGCCTCACTTCTCTTTGGATAGACAGTGTAGCGGTGGTCCCAGCGTCTTGTCCCAAACACATCCAGGTAGTTATATCCAGGGGTAAGCGAAGAGTGGCTGCCTTATGTCACTTTAATACTCGGCGCAAGCTAGGTTCATGATGCCAAACCAGTCAACGCCACCAGTCATCAAGAATGAGCTGGGCAGGGTGAGCTCACTCCAGGGAGAGAACGGTTTGTCCCCAGCAAAAACCTGCACCATTTGGCAGTCTCCAGCGCCGATAACCTTAGCTGGCGCCGGGAGGTTGATATCACGTTCGAAACTGCCGGTGCTTACCATAGCCGTTGCTTCTGGAACGTAAAAAGCAAGCGGCAGCTCCGTCCCATCCTTGCCGCCCCACTCCGGAGTAAGAAAAACCGTCTTCACCCCCTTCCTTTCGCAGGCTTGCACCGTTAGCATCACATCTATGAAATTGCTCCCTGACGAACTTATCCTGGTGAGAACAGCACCATCTGCCCCCAACAGCCTTGCCATTTGAGAGGTACAAGCGGCGGTAACATGCTTACCAAACTCGGCTTCAAAGCGGGTCCTTTGAAGAATCACACCCAGGAAGTTTAGCTGTTTCCCGTGCTGTCTGAAGAGTTCCAAGACTATCGGAGGGTTCATCCATCCCCAGGTGGTCGGACGCAGGCCACCCCCACGGCGAGCATCCTGAGTCACTGCTCCGTCAAGGAGCTCATTGGGGTGCATATAAGTTGGCAGCGACTCACGGATGGACAACCCGTAGTAAGCCACGCTGGAATGGGGCTCGTGCCACATGGTTAGACAAGTAAGAATATACACTACCCTGGGCAGTGAAGGGTCAACTTCAAACAGCTCAAAGACCTCCAGGTTTTCCGGAGCTACATCCAGGGTAGTCTCAGCCAGCCGACGGGCGACTTTGAACTGAGCCAGTTGAATGGAGGCATGTGCCTCGAGTTCATTCACACCGTCAACAAGCTGCAAAATTGGGATGATATTTATAGATTCCCCAAACGGTGTCACCTGCGCTCCAGGTCCCCACATATCCACAATCCCAGCATTCTGCGCGGCCGTGCCGCTCAAAATGGTAGGGCGATATTCCGCTGAAGGTATTACCATAACCCCGGATAGCCGGTGGGTTCTGCCTTCACCCACCGTTTCAACAGGACCGAGAATCCCGGGGAAAACACATCCCGGCCCCCGTGCCTTTACTCGTGGCTCCACAGCATCGCGTACCTTTACAATCCTCGTTTTTTCCCCGGGGAAGGCTAGAGCCAGGTCAGCCGAAGCGATTTTACTATCCTGCAAGAGCAATCCCACAAGCTCGTTTTTATCAATCTCAAGAACGCCGCGGTTGTAGCTAGTCCGCCTACCGAATTGAACCTCTTTTACGGGGAACGTTGCCATTTCTAGCTTCATAATATTTCCTATCCACATGTGAAAGTAGCCATAGTGCCAAGACAGTCAACCCTATCCACCACGCATCAGATTTGGCAGCCAGAGAGGTATCTGAGGTATGGCAATAATAATTGCCATGGCTACAAGGTCGCAGCCCAGGAAGGGGAGAGCTGCACGGTAAATTTGCCCCATAGTGGTGTCAGATGGGGCAACCCCCTTCATGACGAATAAACTATTACCAAATGGTGGCGACGTTGGCGCCATCTCAGAGGTAAGGAGCATTATCACGGCGAACCACACCAGGTCAACTTTGAGGGCGAGAAGGACCGGGAGGAACAGGGGCACTATGATACTGAGCAGCCCGGTCGGCGTCATAAACATGCCCAGCAGTATTCCAAAAACCTGAATAACAATGACGATGACGACAGGGTCTACAGGCAGAGTCGCGACGAAATCGGCAAGCCCTCGGCTGGCGCCGCTAAAAGCAAGAAGTTGAGCAAAAGTTCTGGCGGCGGCAATAATGGTGAACACCATAACGCTAATCTTGATGGTACCCCAAAACGAGTCCTTGATTACCTTCCAGGTGAGTTTTCCATAAGCGGCCACCAGAAGAAACACGCCGAGGGCACCAGTAGAGGCGGCTTCTGTGGGAGTAGCAATACCGAGGACAATTACGCCCGTCACCAGAAAGACGACGAACCCCAGTGGCAAAATGTGTTTAGCAAAGATAAACAGTCGGTGAGAGAGCGGTGGGAGGGTAACTGCATAGGAGGGGGCTACCGACGGTTGGAGCCAGCACCTGACTACAATATAAGCGGCATAAAGAAAAGCCATCAGCAGTCCGGGCACGATAATCCCCATCAAAATCCTGCCTATGGAAATCTCGGCCAGGGCACCGATGAAAACAGCGAGACTACTAGGCGGTATCATAATCGCCAGCCCACCGCTGCCCAGAATGGGCCCCAAGCTCATCGTCTTTTTGTAACCTCGACTTTCCATCTCTGGCGTCAGCATCGAGCCCAGTATGGCATTAGTGGCGTGACTGGCCCCGGTCAGGGTGCCGAGCAGCGTTCCCGTTGCCACGGCAACCAATCCCAACCTCCCGGGCAGGCGGCCCATCCACATATCAATCGCATCGATAATGCGGGGCGCTATTCCAGAGTGGAACATCACGTTGCCCATGAGAATGAAAAGAGGCAGGGGTAGCAGCGCAAATTTAGCCACGTTCTCAAATATGCTGTGTATAACCGTAATAAGACCCGTCGTCCCACCCATCAATATCCATCCCCATACGAGAACTAAGGCAAAGAAGGCGAAGGCGATGGGCACGCCGATTAGCAGCAGAAGCGCCAGAGTGCCCAGAAAAATCCCTATGTAGACGTACCATTCCATAATAGCTTACCTTCAATTCATACTAGACTGATTGACTCTTCCTTTTCCTCGTCACGCCCTCGCTGCCCAGCAAAGGCTTCATAAGCATCTCTCAGGAACTGAAGAAGAAGCAGGAAACTACCCAACGGGATAATTATCAGGACAATCCACTCTGGAGGATAAAGCGTTCCCCAGATGCGCATACCTTCCTGGAAACTATCCCAGGTGGCCTTCGTGCCAAATACAGTAAGCCCCAGGCTGACCACGATTCCCAGTGTCAAATTAGCAGTCCTGAGGATTCTTTGAGGTAGCGGCTTCAGTTGGGTAACTACTACGTCAACTACCACGTGCCCCTTCCTTCCTTGCAACCAGGCAATGCCGAGGAAGGTCATCCATAGCAATCCGTAGTTCCAGATTTCGAAAAAGAAGGTATGGGTATATTTAAACACATACCTGGTAACAACTGAATACGAGACGCTCAGCATCCAGAAGGCGACGAGTACTATAGCCGCTATAATAAACACGTGGTTGATGCGGTCCAAAACCTTAAAAATTCCCGTTGCTAGCTTCATCGGATACCTCTGACTGTGCTTAATACAAGCCTAGCAACTCGCCGGGACACTAAGGGTCCCGACAAGTTGCTATCAACCTGGCGAGATGGAAACTAACCGCCGATCAATATCTGCTCCAGTTTAGCTGTGGTGTCGGGGTACTTATCTTCCATAAACGCCCAGGCTGCATTATAGGAAAGATCCTTGAACTTCTGTGCGTCTGCTTCCGAGTAGGTCAGGCGTTCATAGCCGCCTTCATATTCCACTGCCTCGATTGCCTCTGCCCGAGTTTTAATAACCAATGCTTCGATGTCGGGCTCTAACTCGAGCGCCGTATCCAGCAGTAGATTCTGGAGGTCTGCGGGCAGAGAATTGAATTTCTCCAGATTCATCACTATCCAGTGGTTTACAGCGTAAACCGGATGGTCAAGATAGTAATTAGCTACCTCGGGATAGGAGCCACTGGCACCACCCTCAATTGAGTTCCAGGCGCCATCAGCTACCCCTCGTTCCATGGCAATGTATCGCTCCGGCATAGCCATTACGGCTGGGGTCATACCCAAAGCCTCTATCGCTGGTGCCATGGTTGACCCGGCAGCAATCACTCGCCCTTTTAAGTCATCAATGGTCTCTGTTGGCTCGGTGAGCTGCAGGAAGAAATGACCCCAGCCAGGCGGGAAGACGCGAAACGTACCGATGAGCTTCAGGCCAGCTGCCTCGGCGTCCTCGTTTAAGAACTTAAAGGCCCCGCGCTCTCGCAACTCGCTTAGGGTGAAGGGGGTCACATACGTCAGGGCGAACGCGGGTGCTTGCTCCTGAAAAATGGAACTGTAAAAAGCACCCATGTCGAGCACTCCATCAGCAACCGCCCTTCCCTGTTGAGGTCTGGACAGAACCTCGGGACCGCCAATTATGTCAACCAGTATTCGCCCGTTAGACCGGTCCTCGATGGTATTCACGAATAAGTGAAACGCTACAAACTGGGAATGCCAGAGACCGCTCGCCTGAATTGTCTTTAGCTTAAAGATTTTTACCGGTTCAGGAGCCGGTGCCGGTGCTGGAGCTGGTGCCGGTGCCGGTGCTGGTGCCGGCGCTGGTGCCGGTGCTGGTGCGGGTGCCGGTGCCGGTGCCGGTTGGGCACAAGCGGCGATGAAAGGCAATATGACCAGAACTGAGGTCAGGAGAACAGCAACCGGTATCGCTATAAATCTCTTCTTTTTCATCTATTCCTCCTTTTAAAATGTTAATCTCGCTGTTAACATGATTACCTAACTCATATGTCACCTCCTCAATACTGAGTGCAGGTTAGGTCCAAGTGGCCAAACCAATCAGCACCGCCGGTAATGAAGTAGTTGCTGGGCAGTGTAAGCTCACTCCAAGACGAAAATGGTTTGTCTCCTGCGTAGACCTGAACCGACTTGCTGTCTCCAACACCGACCACATTAGCCGGTGCCGGTAGATTAATATCACGTTCGAAGCTGCCTGTGCTTACCATGGCTGTAGCCTCCGGAACATAGAAAACAAGCGGCAGTTCTTTGCCGTCTTTGCCACCCCACTCCGGGGTCAGGAATACCGTCTTTATGCCCTTGCGTTCTAGTGCCTGCACGGTGAGCATCAGGTCTACAAAATTGTTCCCCGATGGGACTATTCTAGTAAGGACGGCGCCATCAGCACCAAGCAGCCTTGCTATCTGGGATGTGCCTGCCGCCGTAACCTGCTTGCCAAACTCGGTTTCAAACCGGGTTCTCTGCAAAATTACCCCCAGGAAGTTTAATTGTTTGCCATGCGCTTTGTAAAGTTCAAGAATGACCGGCAGATTCATCCATGTCCAAGTCGTATCGAACGTGCCACCTCCACCACGTGCATTTGTGGTCAGTGCCCCGTCAAAGAGCTCATTGGGGTGAATCAAAGTCGGCAGGGACTCGCGGATTGGCAACCCATAATAGGCTACGCCGGAATGAGGGTGATGCCACTCAGTAAGGCAGGTAAGGACATAGACTACCCGGGGCAGAGATGAATCAACTTCAAACAGCTCAAAGACCTCCACGTTTTCTGACGTAATATCCCGGGTGGTTTCCGCCAGCCGCTGGGCCACCTTTAACTCAACCGATTGGATTGCGCTATGAGCCTCTAACTCGGTCACTCCATCGATAAGTGTAAACATCGGGACAATATTGATAGTCGACCCGAATGGTGTGAATTGTGCTCCCGGCCCCCACATATCTACAATTCCGGCATGTTGTGCGGCTGTTCCGCCTAAAATAGTAGGCCGGTATTCCGCTGAGGGCATTATGGTGACACCAGATAGCCTATGAGTCCTGCCTTCACCAACTGTCTCGACTGGACCAAGAATCCCGGGGAAAACACACCCTGGGCCCGATACTTTCACCCGTGGCTCTACCGCATCGCGCACCCTGATAATCCTTGTTTTTTCACCCGGATATGCCAGGCCCAAGTCAGCCGAGGCTACTCTCTTGTCCTCCAGGATAAGCTTAACCAGCTCTTCCTTGTCAATCTCAAGAATTCCATCATTGTAGGCTGTCTGCCGACTAAGCCGCACATGTTTCACCGGGAAGTTTGCCAGTTCCAGCCTCATACTAAATTATGCCTCCTATCCGGATGTAAAAGTAACATCGGGGACAAAAACAGTAGGTCCATCTACATCTTTTTGCAGCGCATCGAGGGCGCAACTCACGATGGCTCGCCGCAGTGCCCTGTCAGATTCGGGAGAAAGCGTGGGGTCACCACAGGGGTGTGGAATTTTCGTGCCGGTTATGACGCGATTAGCTCCCAGTTGCTTGCCCATCATGGACATAGCGGTGATAAAAGCCACCGGCATTCCCTTCATCTCGATTCCTCTGGCTAGCGCAGACCCGCTGCGAGTGCAGGAGCCTCAGGTTGATACCAGTAGCACGGCGTCCACGCCGTCAGCCTTTAATTCGTCCACTATTTCCCCACCAATGCGATGCATAACCGAAATCAGCCCCCGCGCTCCCGGAGTTACACAGTAGCTGGAGTAAAGCCTGGCAAAGACGCCTTCCTTTTCCATTTCACGGCAAACGTCCAGGGGGACGCCATAGTTGGGGTTCATTTTCATAAACTCGGTATTATAGCCGCCGTGGATGACATCCCAGTCCCCGTCCAGCATTGAGCTCATTTTTTCAATGGAATACTTTGCCCACTTGGTATTTTGATACCCCCTGAATCCATCAGGATTACCTCGCTTTATAACGCCGCTGGAAGTCACCAGAGCCAGAGAGGCATTTTTTAGACTGGTGATTCGAGGAGGAACGGGTATTCTCTCGAGGCCTTCAACCGGTATCTCTGTGACAAAAGGGCGCCCGGCCAGTTTGTCCAGCAACATGCTAACAGCCCTGGCGGCGCCACTCTTACCTACGTTCTCATCAATTCGGAGGCCGCGAGGTATGTAACCCTCCTCGGCTGGTGTGCTTATAGCTGAGCCAGCGGCAAGCTTGATAAGGCTCTTTGCCATCACGTTCAATGCTTCTCCCATACCTGAGACAACCTCAGTGGTCGGAAAAGCGTAAACCCTCCGGTCTTTGTACTGCTTGTAGGTCTCAACCCCGGGATTCTCCGGGTGCATGCCGGAAACACAGTCTATATCCAGAGAGTTATTCAATGCGTGACATACCTCAGCACAGGCAAAGCCATATCTGCCAGAGGCAAAGGCAGGACCAGCCACCAGTAACTTGACATTGTAGTCTCGGGCAATCCGTAAAATTGATTCCAGCGCATCATCACGATGTTCAGCAAATTGGTCATCGCCACAGTATACGGTAACTACAATTTCAGCCGAGTCTCCCAGTAGCTCCTGGAGCCGCTTACCCGGACCCACGGCTCCCTCAATTGAGCCCACGGGCACATCCGCCTTTTCCTCACTACCTATACCGGCAAAAAATTGGTTCAAATAGTGCATTACTGGGATTTGAGCTGGCATAGTGCCTCCGTCTCTTGTAACTTATTTCCAAGGATAATGTAAGAAATCAGCTTAGGCATATATACCACATCTTCCACAGTCTGTCAATATTCCTATATGACTAAGCCAGCTAAAACAAGGTCCATAGATGATAGACTCCCCTTAAAAAGAGGGGATTCAGAAAATGAGAAAATTAAAGTTTAATTCGTGGAATTGTCTCGACAGATGTGAGAGACGGACTGAAGAAATGGAAAGAGCAATGATAGTGGCTTAAAGAAGTTTCCAAAAGAAGTAAATGCTCCGACCGTCAGTAATGAGATAACAGATGTACCGACAACGACGATATAGCCATAAAAATGTGTTTGTGCGGTTTTCGTAGGCGGTGGGATTTCTCGGTCAATCTATGGAAGACCTCTAAGTTGTATATTAGTAACGTACTCACTGTCACTACTGGCTTCTTTTTTCTCGCAGCCAATTAGAACATTGAGAGGGAAACGGTCTTGAATGTTTATGGTATCAGGCCCAAAGCTACTAAATAAAAAAGAACGGTTTTCAGAAATGCATGGCAACTACTTCAGAATTGCCGCCACTTAAAAATATCAATGAATAATCTCTGTTAAGGCCAGGGTTTTTGACAGACACCAGCGAGAATGATGTAATATAATCTACACGACAGAAATGATGTTGACGCATAAAAAATTATATTGAAAGGAAACGCCATCAAGAAACTGAGCTTTCGCTTGTTCTTTTCAGGATTACTACCGCTTTTTGTTTTTGCACATTTTGGGCATCACCTTCTGGGTGTACTTCCAGTGCCGCTTTTACCATTTATCCGCGATGAATTTAATCTCGATTACACTCAGGCTGGAGTAGTAATTGCGGCATTCAGTCTGGCGTACGGTATCAGCCAGTTACCAGCGGGGTGGCTTGCTGACCGCATCGGTCCACGTACATTAGTTACTATCGGCATCGCTGGTGTGGCTATAGCCGGAGTATTGGTTGGTCTTTCACAAACTTACATTATGTTGTTAGTATTCTTGGTGCTGATGGGTATATTGGGTGGTGGCTATCACCCAGCCTCTGCCCCACTGGTTTCCGCGTCAGTAGAGCCGAAAAACCGAGGATGGGCATTGGGGCTCCACTTGATTGGCGGCAACGCAAGCTTTTTTGTGGCCCCTCTGATAGCCGCTGCGACTGCTGCTACCTGGGGCTGGCGCAGCCCATTCATCATAGTAGCTATTCCAACTTTTATATTGGGAATCTTTTTCTATATATACACACGACAACTGACCAATACTACAAATACTAGTCACAGTTTAAACAATAGCCACAACCGTACGCGGCCTGCTCAGCAAAACCTACGCCAATTGGCATCCGTTATGACTCTAAGCATATTCAATTTTTCTATAATTGTTTCCATCATTTCGTTTATACCACTGTTTATGGTTGACCAGTTGGGTTTTAGCAGGGAAGCAGCGGCTGCACTTATTAGTGTATATTATTCGGTTGGACTTTGGGCGAGCCCATTAGGTGGATATCTGTCCGACCGTCTAGGTAGACTCTCGGTGATTTTGTCTGCTGCTTTTATTACTGGTCCATCTGTCTATATGCTAAACTTGGTGCCTCCTGGGTTGGGTGTTGTTGCTGTACTAATCATCATTGGTATGAGTCACTTTATAATCATGCCAGTAGCGGAAGCTTATATTATTGGCCGGACTTCAGAGCGCAATCGCTCATCCATACTTGGTATATACTACTTTGGCAGCATGGGAGGTATTGGCGTCATTACACCACTAATAGGCTATCTCATTGACAAATCCGGCTTCTATTTAAGCTTCACTGTCACTGCAGTTGCTCTTGTTGTAGTGACCCTAGTATGCTCCATCTTATTAAAGGGTAGCCATAACTGACTTTGTGCTGCCCCCAATCTTTGTACCACCCTTTCAGTAAGAGTGGCCGGCGTTACAGGTCGTTAGATTCAGCCATGAAAAACTATAATACTTTAAGCCCGCATGATAAACGGAGTTTTTCCTATCCTAGCCATCTCTATCTTTTCCGGCATGTTAAGCTCGGGAATAGTCGTCCCGCTTTTACCACTCTAAGCCGAAAGTCCGGTAGCTAGCCGGTTCTGGTTAGGAGTCATCTCAGAACGGTCTGTATTTGCTACTCAGAACTTGCCCTTTAGCTTCTGATAGGTTTCACCGATGGCCTGGTTAATAACTTTAGTATCGGCTACGACTGGCATAAAGTTGGTATCGCCTGACCACCGGGGCACGATGTGGGTATGAAAATGGTCAGCTATACCGGCACCAGCTATTCTCCCTATGTTCATTCCTATATTAAAGCCATCGGGGTTAAAG
>SDBV01005192.1_pt1 | contig 18444 bp, 20 predicted proteins | sample 2277081 | NCBI WGS metagenome assembly SDBV01 (sample SAMN10402039, study PRJNA504765) | marine sediment metagenome | isolation source: marine sediment core GS10_PC15, 223 cmbsf | place: Arctic Ocean: Southern Knipovich Ridge | collected 2010 | reverse complement strand
ATGGATTTGTTTTCCAGATACATTTCTGAAACCGTATCTGGAAATATATTGATTGTCAAGTATTGTTACTACATGGGTTCCCGCGCACATTTGTCCTACACTCACAAAAGTCCCCAAAATGCATCAACGCTACTAGTGGGCCAACATACTTGCTCCTTAATTTTATTAATAGTCCACGCACAACCTATTTTACTATATGTGAAATTACTTTAAAACCACTTTCTTCAAACAGAGTCTTTCTGCTATTATCTATTGTTTCTGTAATTAGAACATCTATTTGATCCGGTCTGGCAAATTGCACAAACGACGATTTATTTAATTTAGAACTGTCACAAAGGAGATAAACCCTGGCGGCAATTTCTATCATCTTTTTCTTAACTTCGGCTTGTGCAAGATCCGGTGTACTGGCACCTTTTTCAATGGAAAATGAGTTAGTTACCATAAAAGCTTTATCTACAGAAAGTTCATTCAGTAATGCTATTGCCGGATTACCAATAGTACAGTAAAACTTCTTTCTAACAACTCCGCCTAACATTATAAGATTACAGTCGTCATTATCTTCTAATATAATTGCTATTTTTAAATCATTTGTTACTACTGTTAATCCTCTACGATAATGAAGTAATCGGGCAAGCTCATATGTAGTAGTACCAGTATCTATAATAACAGTATCACCATCTTCAATATATTCCAGTGCTATTTCTGCCATTGTTGCTTTTTCTTTTACATCCCTGGCTGTTCGTTCAGAAATAAAAGGTTCAAAACCTGTTTTTGTTTTACCCATGGCGCCGCCATGGGTCCTTAGCAGCGCTCCTGCTCTTTCAAGGTCCCTAAGATCATTACGAATAGTTGCACTGGAAACATTAAATTTTTCACATAATTCCTGTACAGTAGCCTTGGAATTCTCATGAACATAATAAACAATCTTACTTTTCCGCTCTTCTGCAAACATCCGATTACTCCGTTGGGGCATGATCATTCTTTTTGAATGATATAGCATATGTCTAATTGGGCTGGGAATACCCTGTTTTCAAGTCCATCTTTAAGAATTTTCCGATTCAACACATCAACATTAATAGTATTGAACTTAAACATACCAAAATGATGCGATATCATATAAGTGATTTCAGCACCAAGTATGATATCACGTGCTTCATAGTAATGAAAGTTACCGGAAATCCCTCGGTCCAACTTGAACGAGTCTCTGCCATTTACTGGCAAGAATGCGAGATCTATATTCCTTACTTTCAACAATTCGATCTGACCATTAAATGGTACACAATCACCAGAATGATATAATTTGATATTTCCAAAACTAATAATATATCCAAGATATAAACCATTGCCATCTGCATCTTTTTCCATTTTTTCATGTGCTGCTGATACTACTTCTACACATATGGATTCATCTAGTTCAAGTTTTAAACCAGCATTAACCATTACCATCTTATTTACCGGAATTCCTCTTTCCGAAGCTTTTTCTTTCGAAGATACCGGAATAATAAACTTACAATCCAGATTATTTTGAACCATTATATTAAGCCCTTCGGGATCAAGATGATCTGAATGAGCATGAGTAGAAAAAAAATAATTAATTCCCATTAGTTGATTATATTTTATTGGAGCCAGCATCATCCTCTTATGAGGGAATTCACATCCTTTATATTTAATAGAAAGAAAATCAGAAAGGTAAGGATCTATAATACATGTAATATGCTTGTATTTGAATAAGAAACCTGCCTGCCCCAGCCACCAGATAAAAACTTCATCGCTTTCTAATCCTATTTTCTGGTATAAGTGAAGTGAATAATTATATTTGCGTAACTTAACAGTATTAATCATCTGTTTTAAAGAGCCTTAAGTAGGTTATCTACAGCATCTATAGTAGCCCTGTCGACACTCTCTTTAGTAAAACCACCAATATGTGGTGTCGCAATAACCCTTGGGTGACTAACTAATTTCCAATCTACCGGAGGTTCTACAGCAAACGCATCTATAGTAAGGTATTTAACTTTTCCATTATCTAATGCAGTAATAATGGCTTCTTCGTCTATAAGTCCTGCCCTGGCAGTATTAATAAGTATAACCCCGGTTTTAAGTGAGAAAATAACCTCCGAATCTATAACATATCTGTCTTTTTCAGGCGGACAGTGAAGAGAAATAACATCTGATCTTTTTATAACTTCATTAAAAGTACTATAACAAAAACTGCCACCTGGTGAAAATTCCAAATCAGGAAATGGATCATATGCAATTACTCTCATTCCAAATGCCTGCCCAAACCTGGCAACCAATTTACCTATCTTGCCGCAGCCGATTATTCCAAGAATCCGTCCTTTAAGCTCTATGCCTTTTTCCCTTTTCCAGTTTTTTGATTTTAGATTTGAATCTGCAGTTGTAAGGGAACGACTGGCCGCAAGTATATGAGCAAATGCTAATTCAGCAACTCCACGGGAATTTGCTCCAATAGCTTTACATATTTTCTTCTTCGCTTTTTCTGCTGCATCCAAATCTATATTATCAAGCCCTACTCCATTACGGCTTATTACTTTAAGGTCTGTTGCGTTTTCTATAACTTTTGCTGATATTGGTTCTACACCTGCCAGATATCCTACTACCCCATCCATAGATGCTATTAATTGTTCCTCATTTGGTTGTTTTCCCGGACTTGGAAAAATAACCTCATAGCCAGCTTCACGAATTTTTTCAAGATATGGATGACCACTTTTTGATAAAGAACGTGGAGTAACTATTATTTTACCTTTTTTTATATTGTTTTTCATTATATTCACCTTTTATTATTTCCATCTAGGATTATCCTTGATCTCCCAGTTTCCATTATTATCTACAACTATCTTTCTAAATCCTTTTTCCCTGATCGTGCCGTAATCGTGTCCTGCATCACTCCGAAAAGTAAAAAAGGTAATAAGAGTTTCAGTACTGGATAAATTAATGCTTCTATGTGCAAATCGCCCTGGTACATATATTACTTCACCAGGACGCATCTCCTTATATAAAACCTCACCTTCTGGATTTTCCATCATCATCATTCCATAACCAGCCTGACAATAATAAATCTCTGCCGTATTTAAAATTGTATGAAAATGACCATTTGTCATATGGTATTCTTTACCAACTTTTCCGGGATAAACAATACTTGTTCCAAATGAAAGTTCACTATCTTTTTGAGGTACTCCCAAATCATAAAACCGGTAAACCACAATATTCTCTTGTTCTTCCTTTTTTTTTCGGGTCTCTTCATCCAAATACATACTTTTCATATCAGAATAACGCCTTTCTAAAGCTAATGTTTGGCAATTACCCAGTCCGGTTTTTTTATCAAATTTGATTGGAGTTTCTATATAACTTTGATATTTCATAGTTTTATCTCCTTTTTTATATATTCATTCCCTGGAGTTCTATTAATAGAGGCAATTTCCGACAGCCTATCAAAACCAGGGCCACTTACAGGAATATTAATATGAAATACTTCTGCAATTACCCTTGTCCATCCATGGATAAAATATGTCCATCCATCTTCTATAAAAAGATTTTTCACTGTTTTTTGTACATTTGCCTGGTCAAGAAAAACCAAATCTCCTCTATAATTGAATTCCCAGACATATCCATTTTCCGGGAATTTTACTGCGTCTGTAATTGGTGAGCCGGGTGCGTCTTTACCAAGGCCTGTAGCATTAACTACTAGTGAGCCAGGTTTTAAACATGATACTACCTCATCATTATTTTCCGGAATAGGGCAGTGGATATACTCAATGTTAAATCCCGGATTAATTTGTTTATGAATTTTTTCCATACCTTCCAGCCTGGGAATTGAACGGTTTGTGACATAAATCTTTGAAGGAGTATTATCTTTTTTGTAGTTGTCCATAAGATACATTGTTGTAGCAAGTGATGATCCACCAGCACCAAGTAAGCAGATTTCTGCACTGGATTGTTTCCAGTAGCCTTTTGGCATAAATGCTTCTAATGAAAGGCCTGCTGTAATTGGATCCTTTGCGTGGCCCCAGAGCTTTCCACTTCTTTTTGAAATACAACTTATCTCTTCAAGCAATTGTGCATAAGGTCCAAGCCCATCGAACATTTCTTTACCAGCTTTTAAAAGATCCAGCTTATGAGTTGTAACAAGTCCGCCTATCGAATTGAGATCATTTTTAATAAAATCCACAATTTTTCTATAAACTTCCGGATCATCATGATGTTTACAATCAATTCCCTGTATTTTAATATCTCCCAGGTTAAGATATTTCATCCATTCAGGAAAAACTTTCATAATTGAAGATTTTGAAGTTGTAACACCAATAAAGTAAAAAGTAGGTTTTTCTGCCGAAGAAAAATCAAATCCTGTCATTATTATTTACCCTCCATAAATTCATTTAGTGATTTCATTAGTTTTTCATAATGTTGTATTCTATTCTGATAAAAAGAATATACTGATTTGGATACATCGGTTTTACCACTTATTACAAGCCATTTTGCAGAAGTTTCTTTAAGAGAAGCAAAGATACCTGCTCCATATCCGGCTAATAAAGCTGAACCAACAGATGCACCAAGATTATCTTTTAATTTTACTACGGGAATCTGCAAAACACCGGACTTCATTTGATTCCAGGATTCGGAGTATTGCCCGCCTCCTGTAATCCGGATTTCCTTAAGATTTAGATTTGTAAAAAGTTTTTTTAGTATTTTACAATAAATTCCGTATTCCAGCGCTACACCTTCTAAAACCGATCTATACATATGCTCTGCAGAATGGGTCCAGTCCAAACCAGCAAATGCACCTTTTAAAGCTGGCTGGCTTGGACTAACACGTCCTGCCATATGTGGAATAAAAAGAGGTAGCGTTTCTTTAAGTTCAATTGATTCAACAGCTTTATCTAGTTCTGCAAAGTTAATATTATTGTTATTTCCAAACTTGCTAATCACTTTCTTGAACCACTCAGGATTCATACCTCCGCCATTTATATAAGCATAGGGATGCCATAATCCGGGTGTGACAGAATGGCCAATACCAAGAGTAGCAAATTCAACGTCAGGTTTAAAATCCTTAGTTGTAGCTGCAAATACAGATGCTGTTCCTGCAACATCAATACAAACACCTTCTTCTGTTGCTCCACAAGCTAAAAAGGATGCTGCAGTATCACCACAGCCGGCAATTATCTTTACACTTGTATGAAGATCGCATTTTCTTGCCATTTCTTTGGTTAATTCTCCAATAATTTCAGAAGGTTTTACTATTCTTGGTAATTTAGCCATAGGGAATTCAAAAGTCTTGCAAAGTTCCTTATCCCATTTAGACTGCAGATTGTTTGCAAATCCTGAGAAGTGAAGATATGTTTCATCTATAAATGCATATTCTGCATTTAAGCCGCATAGCTGCATGGCAGCATAACTACCGGGTTGAACAAAACATTTGATTTTCTTGTATTCTTCCGGCTTTTCGTGCTTCCACCATAATTTCTTTGGCCCATGATTAATACTTGGAGGATTTCCGGTTTTACGTATAATTTCAGCGCATGCAGTGTTTTTCATTTCTTCTATAAATGGTGTACACCTTGTATCGAGCCAGCTGTCATAGGGAGTCACATTTTTTCCGTTTTCCCCAATACCAATAACACCTGCCATCTGACCATCTATAGAAAGAGCTTCTATTTTATTAATATCAACAGAAGAAGATTTAACACAATCGGAAATAACCTTGCAAACAGAATTAATCTGGAATTCCGGATCTTCTTCTGTAACTCCTGGTGAAGGTTGAAAAAGTCTGGACTTTTCAAATCCTTGAGCTATACATTTACCATCCAGGTTAAATAATCCTGCTTTTACACCTTGAGTTCCTATATCTACTCCAATCAGATATTTTTCCAGCATTACATTACTCCTTATCTTTTTCTAAAAACAGCGCTCTTTTCATAATCACATACCCCCACCAAAGGAGGGGGTATGTGTATCGCCCATAGGGCTCTTTATTACTCAAAAAGTTTTCCTTGATTCGTAAGTCTATCAAGTTTATCCTGATTCTTTATATATTCTCTTATCATCTCCTCATTCTTGCCTACTGTATTGATATAATATCCCCTACTCCAGAAATGACTTCCCCAATACTTTTTTCTTAATTCAGGAAACTTATTAAACATTCTTATTGCTGTTTTCCCTTTCAGAGTTCCTATTATTTCCGATATCGAATGCTTTGGCGGAATTGATAAGCACATATGTACATGGTCTTTACAGACATGACCTTCTAATATTTCAATTCTCATCCATGTACAGAGCTTTTTTAATTCTTCCTTTACAGCTTTTCTTACCTCCTGGTCAAATACCTTATACCTATACTTAGGTACTACCACTAAGTGATATTTACAATCCCATACCACATGTGATAACTTTTTATAGTTCATTTTTATCCTCCTGTAACAGATTTATTTGTTCAGGAGGATAAATTATAATTAAAACATGGTAAAACCTTTCCAAACATGGGGCTGTCTAAAAAGTCTTTTTTGATAATGTTTTACGGCATAATTGCCGTAAAAAAGTGGTATTCTTGATAATAATGCCCTATTTTATGGCAGTTTTGCCACAAATTTTTTTGATTATGGACTTTTTAGACAGCCCCAGTTAAAACTAGAATTTATTCATTGGAACAATATTTAAGACCCTCTTTAAATTATAAATAAAACTTATAAAGCTAAATTCTGCTTTGACTTTTTCTATTCCCTTTAATAGAAAATATGTATAACCGAAACTTCTTTTTATTGTACCAAATGGATGTTCAATCAGTTCTTTCCTTTTTTTAATTAATTGTTTGTTTCTATTTGTTTTCAGGTTTTCGGTATATGTTTGCATTTTTTCTTTATTTGCCGAAACTAATAATTTTCTACCATTTTTTCCTTTTGTACAATTCACTTTTAAAGAACAACTACAACATGTTTGAGGTTTACATTTGTATTCGAATACTTCTCTACCATTCTTATCAAGAAAAGAATTAGTACGTATCTTTTTCAATTCATTACCTGCAGGACAAATATATACATCCTTTTTTTTATTATAATTAAAATCTTCTTGTTGATAATTCTCTTCTTGACTCTTACTTTTATTCTTTGTGTTCTTATTCTCAGCATCAGGTGATACAATAACTTGAAAATCATCCTGGCCAATATTATTTAAAATCTCTCTTTCTGAATAATATCCTGAATCAGCTACTCCATGAGTTTCTTCTTTTATTTTCAAATCATTTTTTATTTCTTTTACTTGCTTAACTATTGGAGTAAGCTGTTTTTTATCATTTTGCTCATTAGTAACATCAGCAACAATTATTAATTTATTTTTATCATCCACAGCTGTTTGAGGATTATATCCAGGCCTAATTTTTCCTTTGTCGCTTTGAAGACGACAATCGTTATCTGTCGCAAAATATGTTTTTAATTCAGGATTGTTTAAAAAAATATTTTTTATAAATTCTACTTTATCCTTTCTTTTTAATTGTTTACCAAGACGATTGGTAATTTCCTGTATCTCTTTTCGGTTTATTGAAAAACTTCCAGCTTGTTCTTTTTTATCCATTTCATCTAATTCTCTTAAATAATTATTTATTTGTTCTTGTATTTCATTCTCTACTTTTTTAATATTTTCTTTTTTATAAACTTCATTCAAACTATTTTGTCCCCTCATTTTAGTTCCATCAATTGCAACTACTTTAAATGAAATAAGTTCAAGTTTATGACAAAGTTTTAAAAAATCTTTGAATACATTTTTAAAAGCTTTATAATTATCTTTTCTAAAATCTGCTATCGTTTTAAAATCCGGAGATAGATTCTCTGTTAACCAAATAAGTTCCTTATTCCTCTTGCTTTCTTTTTCCAGTCTTCTACTACTTCGTATTCGTTCAAGATATCCATAGATATATATCTTTAATTTCACTTGCGGACGATATGGTGGCGTCCCTGTAGTACCAATCGGCATCTTAAAACCTAAATTTTCCATATCAAGAGATTCTACATAGACATCAATAAAGCGTACTATATTATTAACATCAATAATTTCATCAAGACATTCATTGAACAGGTAAATCTGATGCCTGGAAGTTCCAGTTATACAACCTACCATTATTTAATTGCCCCATCCCATAGGTTATGTTAAAATATATCAGAATTTGCTATAATCTTCAATGCCAATAAACAGTATAGTTTTCACACAGTCTGTATGCTGGTAGTTAAAACTAGAATTTAATATTACTTTTTAATCCTCTACCCATTCCAACATCTTCAATAACCTTATTTATTTCCTCTAATGAAGAATAAGAGGTTACAAGCTCATCTACTGTTAATTTTCCTGCATTTAAAAGTTCAAGAACTATGCGGAACTGTCTTAGCGTCTGTCTTGTAGTTCCAGTTACAGTTATCTGTTTATAATGAATTTCATTGGTATCCAGATTTACAACCGACTTTCCTTTGGGAAGCCCGCCAAAAAACATTACCCTGCTGTTTATGCCTGCTAGACTAAAAGCCAATTCCTGAATTAATGGTACGGAAGCAGCTGTAATAACAAGGTCTACTCCGGTATTGTTTGTTTCCCGCATAACAAATGCTTTCAGATCTTTGGTATAAACCGGAGTTGTACCAGGTTCAATTTGTTTTATCAAATCCAGCCTTTCTTTAACTACATCATTCACATAAACTTTTTTAGCCCCGGCCATTAATGCCACCTTGGCATGCATAATCCCTATAGGGCCCGAACCTATTATAAGTACTGTGTCTCCAGGGTAAATACCAATCTTTTCATATGCATTATAAACACAAGATAATGGTTCAGCTAATGCAGCGGTTTCATAACTTAATGAATCCGGTATTTCTACCACATTGCCCTGCCGTATAGCCAATTCGGGAATTCGAACAAATTCTGCAAAACCTCCGTCCACAGTAACCCCGACTGCTTCTGATTCTGCACAGAGCTGGGAATTCCCACTAACACATAGATCGCATATTCCACAGCCATAATTAGGTGCTACAGCTACACGCATTCCCGGTTTATATTTTGCAATATCATTTCCAACTTTTTCTATTATTCCTGACATTTCATGACCGAGTATTCGTGGATTAGAAGCAGAAATACCTGGTTTTCCATTGTTATAAAAACGAACATCTGTTCCGCATATGAATGCACTTTTTGTTCGAATTAACATTTCATAATTCCCAATCTCCGGGATTGGAACATCTTCAATTCTTATATCTAGTTTATTATACAATCTTGCAGCCTTCATAGTTTGTTTCATTTCTGTTACCTGCTTAATTTTATCGGTTTTTTCTCCGTAATAGACCGGTTTCCTGCATTTACAACTTTAACTGCTTCCATTCCATCCTGGCCAGTAACTTCCGGCTCTGAACCATCCAGAATACAATTAATAAAACTGATATCTTCTTTTTTATAAGCATCATAGTATAGATTCTGCCAGCTTCGTACAAATGGTGTCTGCATACCATTTGGAGTACAGGACATAACAGAATAGTTATTGATTTTACCTATAAAAATAATTCCCTTTTCTCCTAAAATCTCGACTCGGGAATCATAGCCATACTGAACACCTTGTGCTCCTTCAATAAAACCCTGCATACCATTAGAAAAACGAGTAGTTAAAATGACATTATCATAAAAATCCGGCCAGGCTTCTTTTGCCTTTGGACTACGAAAATTACCTCCAATAGCGTATACTTCATTTATATAAGAACCAGAATACCAATGAAGTGCATCAATATCATGACTATTTACTTCTGCAAGAGGTCCATTGCTTTTCCTGATATCATACATCCATGATTTAGGAGTACTGGGACCATGAGTAAGTGATTTAACAAGAACAACTCTCCCAATTTCACCTGAATCAACACGTTTCTTAGCATATAGGAAGCTTTCATCAAAACGGCGCATAAAAGCAATCTGAAGTTTAACCTTACTGTCTTTACATGCTTTTATCATGGCATTACATTCTTTTACAGTCATAGCCATGGGTTTTTCACAAAGTACATGTTTTCCGGCTTTTGCTGCGGCTACAACTATCTCATTATGGTATACGGTTGGAGTTACAACAATAACTGCATCAATATTATTTAATTTGAGAGCATCCTGATAATTAAGATAATAATTATTAATTTCTAATTCTTTGCAGGCTTTTTTTGCAAGCTCTTCTATCGGATCTACTATAGCAACCAGTTTTGCATCTGGTACAGAACCTGCAAAATTCCTGGCATGAATCATTCCGGCTCTGCCAGAACCAATAACACATACTCTTATCATTTTTTATCCCTATTTATGTTTAATTATTGTTATATAATAAAAGTATAATGAAATTGTTATCATATGACAAGCATTTATTATTACTTGTTGGCGTTATTTATTGTTTTGTTTTTAACAAACTTTCTTACAGAGATAAGTTCGTTTAATTCTCATTCTATGCTCCAATAAATACACAATTTCCAATTTAATAGAAGATGTTGTGATTGTTAGTTTTCCTCCTTTTGGCATAAACTCATAAGCATTACATAAAAGGTTCATCACTACTTTTGTTAAATGGGACATAGAACCTGAAATATTTTTGAGATTCTTATCTAACTTCTTAATTATTATTACATCCGGATATTTCTCTTTATACTCTATCATTGTTACTGATGTTAAATATTCTTCGATTACAGTATTTAAATTAATTATTTTTTTAGGATATGCGCTTCGCCTGGAAATTGTAGCCAGGTCTTTTACTTCGTTTGAGGCGTGCAATACTGCCTTCTCTATTATTTTTATTTCTCTATCTATGGGTACATTTTTTTTAGCTTCATACGGATTAATTCGGGATAACCAACCATGGGGCAGAGAATATTATTTAAATCATGCGCAACACCGCCAACCAATAATTCAAGAGATTCCATGCGTTTTGCCCTTTCCAGTTTCTCCTGCAATATCTGTTTTTCTTTTTCTATTTTTTGGAGTTCGCTTATTTCTCTTTGAAGATTGATATTCTATTTTTTTAATTCTTCGAATAATGAGATGTTTTCAAGAGCATATCCAATTCGATTTACGATTATATTGAATAAGGCGATTTCAATTTTAGTGTACGGTATATCAATTAATCTGAATGCTAATAATAATCCTTTAGTATGTAATCCGGAAGAGATAGTCTGACAAAACATGTGTTTAAATGGATATTTATATTGGAGTAGATGAAAATTATTTATTTTTGTTTCATTGGATACTACTATAAATTTATTTGTGTTGGTTATTAATTTTAAAACAGGGTTATTAAAGGGTAAGTTATTTATAATATTTTTAGAGAGTCCTCTTGCATCCCATAATTTATATTCCTGTTCTTTAAAATCCTTTAAATAAAGGATACAAAGATTTATATTTAATACACGTATTGTTTTATTTAAAACATTCCGGGCCAGGTCTTTTTTAGTAATAAGGCTGGTTGGTATACTATAGATTTCATATAATACAGCTAATTCTTTAATGTAATCCTGTAATTGTTCTTTATCTGTTTCCTTCCAGTAACTCTTCAGGGCTCTTCTGTTGGTTAATATCCTTATAGATAAGCAACTGCCCTCCTGTTACCATACAATTTATAACAAAAAGAGTCAGGAAATCTCCTCTTCTAACTTCCGGAGTCGAGTTATACATTGTTCTGCATATTTATCTCAAAGAGCTTCATATCTCTTAAGGTGAGTAGCAATATAAGGATCCGGCACTGGTGGAATTGGTTCCATCGTTAGAGCCTCCTGATAATGAATTTCTTTAAGGGCATACATTATATCTCTAAAGTTAACATGACCATCACCCACCGCCATACGGTTGTTAACGGATATATGTAAGTTTATAATAAGTTTTCCACAACGTCGGATTGCTTCTGCAATATTTGATTCCTAAATATTCATATGGAAAACATCCAAATGAATTTTTACAGCAGGGAAATTCACTTCTTCTATAAATCTTAACCCATCATCAACTGTGGTCACAAGAAAAGTCTTATATCTGTTAATTGGCTCTACTGCCAGTAATATTCCTCTTGCCTCAGCATATCTCGTAGCTTCTCTTACAGACAAGATAGCATGGCTCCAAGCCCACTCTTGATAAAGCTTAGACTTACTCTTCAACTACACTCCATCATAACCGTAACTCTGAAGACGTTGAAAAGTTGTCTCCAAAGGTTCGTCACCATATATCCAGTTACTTATAGAGTACTTCATTTTCACTCCTTCGTAGGTTTATGTCCATATTTTCGTCGTAACTGATCAATTACTACAACTACAATGATAATGAGACCCTGGAACACCCTCTGCGCAAAGTCCTGAACATTATAAAGGTTCAGGATATTACGCAACACACCCAAAACACCAGCGCCGAATAATGATCCAATAACACTGCCTTGACCGCCAAATAGATTTGTTCCTCCGATGACAACAGCAGCAATGCTTTGAAGATTAGCTTCCTCCGCCATCAAGGCATTAGCAGAGTTCATACGGCCAATTAATAATATACCCGCCACTGCCGATAATAGTCCCGATAGGGCATATACTTTAATTCTGGTGAAATTAATGTTTATTCCCGATATAGCGGCAGCTTCCGGATTACCTCCTGTTGCAAAAAGCGATCGCCCTAATGTAGTATGATTTAAGATTATCCAACCAATAACAACGATAACCAGTGCAATTACAAGTGGGGTGGGTATTCCTAATATGTTCCCGCTGCCTAACCAGATTATTTCCGGTGGTAGATACGCCCTGAGCTTCACCGCAGTTACATGAGATGGAACCGGCAACCCTCTTGTCAGGATCAAAGCCGCACCGCGAATCGTTACCATCATACCTAAGGTGGCAATAAAATCAGGAATCCTTCCCTTTGTGATTATTATGCCAGTGATACTTCCTATGGATGTCCCGGCTAACAAACCAAGCAATATTGCCACCCAAAACGGTAAACCCCAATAGCAAAAAGCTACTGCAGTTAACGAACCACTAAAAGCCAGAACAGCACCCACAGAAAGATCAATACCTGCCGTAATAATAACCATAGTCTGTGCCACAGCCACTATAATAGCAGCAGGCATACGCTGTGCCAAGTTAATTGCATTTCCAATGGTTAGAAAGCCGGGTGCTGTTAGTGCAAAGTAGAAAAACACACTACCCATCACTATAATCATTGGCATAATTATGAGCCGCATTCTCTTTTGTCGGGTAGATACCAGCGATTTCAGCCGCTCCAAACTTAAGACCTTAGTCTTTGATGATTTTTTATCCATTCTATTTATCCCTTCTCCATCTAAAAATATTATTTTTTATCTATAACACTTCTGAGTAAGTCTTCTTGCGATGCTTCTCCTCTTTTGTACTCAGCAACAAACGCTCCATCACTCATAACAAAAATACGATCAGACATGTTTAAAACTTCTGGCAGTTCGGACGAGAGTAAGATAATGCCAGCCCCATCTTTAGCGAGTTTATTGATCAAGTGGTATACTTCTATTTTAGCTCCTACATCAATTCCCCTGGTGGGCTCGTCCAGGATCAGTATTTTCGACTTACTGCATAGCCACTTTGCCAAAGCAACCTTTTGCTGGTTACCCCCACTTAAGAATTCAACCTTTTGTTCTAACCTGGGTGTACGTATACCTAGATCCTCAACATAACCCTTAGCAATTTTTCTTTCATCATCATGCTTGAGAAAACCAAATTTACTGAACCTTCTCAAGCTAGACAAAGTAATGTTCGGCGGGATGGTCATTTGCATTAGAAGTCCACCCAGTCTGTCTTCAGTCAGATAACCAAGTCCTTCTTCAATCGCATCTGCTGGAGAGGAGATATTGACTCTTCTCTCATTGATGATGATCTCACCATTATCTATCTGGTCAATTCCAAAAAGAGCCCGGGCAAACTCCGTACGTCCCGCTCCCATAAGACCAAAAATGCCTAGAATCTCACCCTGATGTAAAGTCAACTCAAGGTTATGCAGCTTGCCGTTTATCGTCAGATCTTTAATTCGTAAAACTTCTTTACCCGCTTTTGTTTTGTATTTAGGAAATCTCTCCCCTACGTCCCTGCCTACCATCATTCTAATTAGAGTTTCCTCGTCAGCCTCATCAATCGAAAAAGTATCTATTTTTTTACCATCTCGCAAAACGGTAACACGGTCGCAGAGTAGGGGAACCTCAGACAAACGATGTGACACGTAAATTATACTTACTCCTGTCTCTTTAAGCGCCTTTAACATTAAAAATAGGCGTTCCCTTTCTTCATCAGATAAAGCAGAAGTAGGCTCATCAAGTAAAAGGATCTTCACATTCATAGATATTGCTCTAGCAATCTCAGTCAATTGTCGTTCACCCATGCCAAGGTTTCCCACGCGCTCTTTTATATCAATACTAACACCTAGCTTTTCAAGAACATCTTTAGACCGGGTAAAAATTTTCCGCCAATCCACAGTTCTGAATAGTTTCTTCCTGGGCCATCTTCCTAAAAAAATATTCTCAGCTACAGTCAGTTCTGGTATAAGACTTAATTCCTGATATACCATACCTATCCCCAATTGTTGAGCATGATGAGGATTAGAAATATTGACTTCCTTGCCATGAATAAAGATCCTACCCCCATCCTTTAGCGCAGAACCATCTAGTATTTTCATAAAAGTTGACTTACCTGCACCGTTCTCTCCCAGGAGTGCGTGGATTTCCATCTCGTTAAGATCAAAGTCCACATGATCAAGGGCATGAACTCCAGGGTAAATCTTGTCGAGACCTTTAACTTGCAACATTGCTACAGACATAATACTCATTATCCTCCATAATTAACAGATTACCCGCCTAATTAGAGTTATTCCTTTACCAAACTTAACAACTCTGTATTACAATTCTAACTATAATAAACTTTACTTTTTTTCCCAATCTTTAATTGTTAATAATATAACAGACATGCTTACTTTACATATATAGAATAGACACTTTAATAGAAGACTTTATTGAGCAGTGTAGCCCCCATCTATCGATAATATTGCCCCAGTAACATATGGAGATTCATCTGAAGCTAGGTATAGTATCCCAGCAGCTATCTCTTCAGGTTTACCTAATCTATTGGCAGGACGTACCATTTCAAGCTCACGGCGAGCTCTTCTCGGATCTGGTGCTTTACTTAGAGCTTCCGTGACCAATGCAGTCTCTGTAGTACCAGGGCATACACAGTTAGCTCTCACATTGTCTGCAGAAAAGTCTATGGCTATACTCTTTGTCAGAGCTATAATACCACTTTTAGAAACATTATACGCCACCTGCTTCTTTATACCAACAATTCCGGCTTCAGAACCAACGTTTACTATAACACCACCTTTTCCGCCTTTTAGCATTTCCATAATAGAGTACTTGCAACAAAGGAAAACACCTTTAAGATTAACATCCAAAATCTGATCCCAGACCTCTTCACTGGTGTCAACCACGCTTGCTTGTAAATATATGCCAGCATTGTTTACTAAGATATCAAGCTTGCCATAGACGTTGACAGTATTCCTCACCATTTTTTCTACACTATGGGCCTCAGACACATCAACCTGAACAAAAATAGCTTTTCCGTTTTTACCTTTAATCAAGTCTATTGTCCCCATACCCTTCTTTTTATCAATATCAGCAACTACAACACTTGCACCTTCTTTTCCGAACATAACCGCTGTCGCTCTACCAATTCCAGATCCGGCACCGGTTATTATCGCAATCTTATTATTTATTCTCATTTCCTTCCGCTTCCTCTAAAATTCTTCTATTCTTCGATATACTTACTTGAGAATTAACATGTGCGCTTGTATTAAAACCGCCCACCGAATGTAAGAAGTGGACGGTTCTTCTCTAATTAATTCTCGACTTTCTACTTCTTCTTGCTTACTCCATTCTTGGTGATCCACCAAGCTTGATAGACTCCCAATCAATGGATTCAAGAGCAGGAACAGGATAGAACAGATCTGCGTTTTCCTTGTACGCGGTTCTTGGTCTGATATCAAAGATATTTGGAACCTGCCCACCATAAAATAAAGTTACTGCAAACTCAGTTCCATACCAGCCCCATTCCGGAAAGCCGTGATGAGTTTCAGCTACTAGCTTGCCTTCCCGGATCCGTTCTGTGGATTCAGGCGTTACATCGTTAGTAAAGATGGCGACATATGGATCTCCTGCTTTACCCTCACCAGCCAACTCTAATCGACCAGCAGTCTCACATGCAAGCATAGCTCCCAATCCCATCTCATTGGAGGCAGCCCAGATTGCATCTAGCGTACCAGCTGGATTTGCTGTTAAGAAGTCCTCAGTCGCTCTGATTCCTTTCTCACGGTTCCAGTCTGCAGCCAAGGTGCCAACTACTTCGATACCAGGATAATTGTCGATTACGCTGTGGAAGCCATTAAGACGTGCCGTTGAGAAAAACCCACCAGCAACACCCTCTATTATTGCTATTCTAGCATTGACATCTATAGTTGCCGGATCAACATTCTTGTATAAGTCCTCCCACCAAGCAAGATCCAGATAGGTACCTGGCTCTATTGCTACTTTTTCGCCTGTGCCCATCACACCCGGTCCACCAAAGTAGTCAACTAAAGCATAAGCAGAGATCTTTGCAGCATCAGTATTGTCAAATCCTATATAGGCAGCTACCTCTACTCCCTCAATTGGTTCAAGCAGGTTTACAATGATTACGGGTATTCCCGCCTCATTGGCTTTTTTAATAGCTGGAATTACTACCTCTACCTCCATAGGAGAGATAGCTATGACATCAACCCCCCTAGCTACAAAATCTTCAATAATCTCTAACTGTTCTCCGAAAGCTGTGTGGCTAATAGGAGCTTGAGATATGATATCAACACTTATCCCTGCTTTCATAGCATCAGCAGCAGATACAATGAAATAGTCAGTTGCTGTCCTGAACACTCCTGTAATATCAGGGGGTGTCCAACCAATTCGGATAACATCGGTCTCTTCTTCTCCTCCTGCAAACACATAAAAGCATGTAAACAGAAAGACCAGAAAAAGTATGAATATCCTTTTTGTTTGATTCGCTTTTTTCATCTTTCTTCCTCCTTTTATTTTTTGCTTACAAATAACTAGTAATTTTCTTATTGCTTTTTATTTTGTAATATTTTTCTTTTAGCAAACCTACTAACAAATAATAATTAAATACCTCCTTTCTTAATAAAGTTAAAAAAACAATAATTCTTTTTTACACTATACTTTCTTAACCCAACCTTAAAATAAGGATTCGTACTCATATGTTTAAGGGATACCAAACCTGTATCCCGAAGATTAGATATAATTTTTTTTTCTACTGAGGTTGTGGAATGATTGCGAACTCGGATTAGAGATGCTACGAATTTGCTTCTATCTCCACGATGGAGAGCGTGAAAATACTCTATTGGACGATCATCGTCAAGATAACTTATGCTGTTTAATAACATCAAGGGAGTACCAACTTTTACTCCCAATAGTACAGCTGTTTGTTTATCCGCTGCTACTGCTTCCAGAGAACGGCGACCATATGCAATTTTAAGATTATATTTTTCTTCCAGGACACCATAAAGCGACTGGTTGGTCAGATCCTCTCCAAGCAAAGATGGGCATATTTTGTAGGGGAGGTAAGTAGTTACTAAAGCAATTGGCTCGCTGCTAATGAAACGTAGTCGCTTTATTTTAATTACTGGCTCTTCAAGCTTCAGTTTAAGTCTTTCTAAAATTTTAATATCAGCTTCCCATTTAGTCTGTTCCAATACTTTCGTAATAAGCTTTATGCCTCGTGCCTGCATATCCTCATAGGATCCTGTAAGGTTTTGGAAGAGATTTTCTTCAATTTTTGGTTTGGTTACAAAGGTACCTCTGCCCTTCTCTCGAAGTAAAAAATCTTCATGTACCAGTCTATTTACGGCCTGCCGAACCACTGTTCTACTTACGTTAAAACGTTCACACAGTTTAAATTCGGAAGGAATTTGCTGTCCGGGATACCAACGTCCACTTTTAATTTCATCAACCAGTATTTCTCTTAACTGAAAGTAATAAGGCAATGAGCTCCTGCGATCTATACTCTTCACTTCATCTAATTGAATCTGCTCTCTTAATTCAAATACACTCCTCATCCTATTATCCTGTCATTACAACTTTATATTAAATAATAAGCATTTTAAAAAATGTAGTCAATCCAATATGAGAAATAATTCCCAAAATTTACCCCCTGTAAACTAAACAAATTGGGTGAAAACTTAAAACACACACACAACCAAATCTTTTCTATCATAAAAAAACCTAATTCTAAATGATAGAATGTTTTAGTTAAGTCAAGTAGTTTTTAACAAATTTCTACCAAAATCTTATTTTTCTCCTTGCCTTTATTATTATTATTTGCTTGAATATCTAAAGGAGTTGAAAATGATCTG
>SDBV01005191.1_pt1 | contig 18448 bp, 42 predicted proteins | sample 2277081 | NCBI WGS metagenome assembly SDBV01 (sample SAMN10402039, study PRJNA504765) | marine sediment metagenome | isolation source: marine sediment core GS10_PC15, 223 cmbsf | place: Arctic Ocean: Southern Knipovich Ridge | collected 2010 | reverse complement strand
GCAAATAGTTCCATCTTCTCTCAATTCAATTCCCCCATTCAAACAGAGACCATTAAAAGAAAAGTCTCCTATACCTGAACCCCCTATTCTTTTCATAAAATCACTATCGGTTACAATATTATAGGCAAATTCTTCTGAAGAGATTAGGGAAATAGGTATTAGAAGAATTAAAATTCCAACTAAAAAGAATACTTTTTTTTTTACCATATTTCAACCTCACCCAAATATCCTTTGCATCATTGGAACTTTAGGTTTTTGGGATATTTGAGCTGGATTATAACCACCATCAAATAATGGTTGTTGTTGCATCACTGTGAATTGTTTAAGCATTAATTCTATTGTCTTTCCTTCTATTGCACAGGAATAAGAAGCATCAACTAAATCTATAACTGATTGAACAAACATTTTACTCATCTTCTTTTTTTGTGGTGTGTCTAATCCGAATTCCACTATATTATCATAAAACCAGTCTGTAAATTGCTTCGCAAACTGTTTCATAATCATTTGAACTTGTTCGGCACTATATCTTCCTAATTTAATATCTTTTGATAAATAGAAGCTTAAAAAATGTAGAATAGAATTAACTCCATAATCATTCAAATAATGATTTTCTATCTTGACAAAATATTCACTTCCATCATCACCTACTTTTGGCTTATGTCCCCTTATAATATGTTCAACTCTTTCCCAATCTACTTTTAAAAGGTCTGCTATCAGATTTTCTTTTGCTTCGTCTCCAAACATTAATGGTTGTGAATATTCTTTTTTCGGTTGTTGTTGTTGAGATGGAAAATCATCTAAATAATCTTTTTCTGGTTTTAGGGGTGGTTGGTCTGGTATAGCCCCTTCATAACTTGGCTCTTCAAGAGGGAGTGTTTTCGCAACTTCCTCAGCAGGAAATTTCATTTCATCATAAATACTTTGAGGTTTTATTTCTTTTTCTTTATTTTTAGCCATGTTATCTTTAAGTATTTCTTATTTAAAAAGGATGGGGGAGTTTTTGGGGTATGGGATTAAGCAAAAGATAATCCAACTGGTTTACTTGATTTTGATTTCTTTTGTTTTCTTTTTTCTGCTTGAGCCATTGCTTTGAAGATGTCTAATTGTCTCTTTTCACCTTTTGTATCAATTAAATATTTTCCTTTTTCAATTACTCTTTCTGGTCTTAATTTTATTCTCTTTCCTTTTTTCTGTTTAAACACCCTAAACTTTCTTTTTGTCTGTTCAGCATATCCTCTTGGAATATCAAACATAAGAGGGCTTGGTTTAACTTTTCTTGGCTTCAAATATCCCTGTCTGCTTGTGGTTTCGTCTATAAAGTAATTTCTTGTATCTCTTGCTTCCATTAATCCAACTGGCTTTTTAGTAACTTTTATGAATTTCTTTTTCTTTGGTGGTTTTATATAGGCATCATAGGAAGGTGCTGGTTTTTTTGGACTTACCAATCCCTTTCTTTTTGTTCTTTTGAATCTGAATTTTTTTGGTTTCTTTGGAACAAGTCTAAGTATTTGTCTTGTTCTTACTATTTCTTTAATTGCTTGTGCTTCCTTAAGTCTTTGAATAGGTGTTTCAAATACTTGTTCTGTTTTTAACATTTCTTTTTCTAATTGTCTTTCTGCTTGTAAGGGACTTTCTAATTGAAGTGCTAATTGTTTTTGTCTTACCTTTTGTTTTTGTCTTACAAGAGATGGAGTTCTTGTTCTTACCCTTGTTTTTTGAACTTCCATTGCTATTTGTCTTAATGGGTCTAAGTCTACTTGTTTTTGTGCTTGTCTTAATTTCTGTCTTGGTTTTAACTTTTGTTCCTGTAATATTCTTTGTCCTAATAGTCTTACATCTCCTTCACTTACTCCCAGTCTCTGTCCTAATAATCTTACATCTTCTTGGCTTAATGCTATTTTTCTTCCTAATAATCTTATATCTTTATCACTTAATTTCATTCCTTGTCTTTGCCCTAACAACTTTATATCTTCTTTACTCAATCTAAATCTTTGTCCTAATATACGACTTATTTCTTTTTCACTTAAGATTTTTACAACTTTTTGAGGGGGTTCTGTTTTTAACATTTCTTTTTGAATTTGTTCTGGCTTAACTAAAACTTGTTGTTGTCTACCTGTTTGTGCTGTGGTTACTTCCCCTTTAACTTCATCAGGAATTTCTTCATATCTGAAGGAAGGTCTTTCGGCTCTCTTTTTTAATTTCTTTATTTTTTCTGGTGTCTTAAATCTTGGTTCTGATTCTCTTACCCTAATATTCAAATCTTTATCAACCATAACTTTATCTGCTCCTGTTTTTATTCTTTTTAATTGACTTCTTAATTCAGAAAAATCAATGTCAAATTCAAAAGATGGCTTTATTTCTTTTGCTTTTTGTTCTTCTTTATATCTTTTTATGGCAGTTTCCCTTATTTCCCCATAATCCACTCCTTTTCTTAAATCATGTTTTTTCAATAATTTATCTAATTCAATTTCATCAAGATGTTCTTTTATCCTTCTTTTTTGTGATTCAAATTTTTCATCTCTTAGAATACTTTCTCTTGCCCTTCTCAACCTTTCTTGTTTTTGAATTCTTTTTATTGCTTTTATACCCGCTTCACTTGGTTTAATAGTTTTTATTTCCCCTAAAGCATATCTAATTTCTTGTAATCCTTTTAAATATTCTTTAAGTTCAAGAACATCATCTCCTAATGTTTTCTTAGTGGCTTCTTCAATTCTGGCTTTTTCTCTGACCCTCTTTATTGCTTTTCTGTGAATTGGGAAAGGTTCTTCTATTGGGATTTTTTGTAATCCTGCTTTGCTTATTGATTTCTCAAGTTTTAGATTTTCAAGTAATGCTTCTTCAGTAGCCATTGCTCTGCCAACAGAAGTTTTTTCTTTGGCTCTTTCAATTCTTTCTTGTTCTCTTAATCTTCTTACCGCTTTCTTATGAATCGGTAAAGGTTCTTCAAGTGGAACTTTTTCTAATCCTGCTTTTCTTATTGCTTCCTCGAGTTTTAACTCTTTAATTAAAGCTTCTTCCATAGCCATTCTTTTTCCCAAAGGAGATTTTTCTTTGGCTCTTTCAATTCTTTCCACTTCTTTTACTCTTTCTAATACTTTTACCTTTATGTCTTTTGGAGTTGTTGGTCTTCTGGATATTCTTTTTAATGCACTATCAATATCAGCACCCTGTAAATATTTTTGTGTGGCTTCTTTTATTACTTGTGTTTCCCTAAATCGTTTTAATCCTAATTGAGATGGTCTTGTTTTTAGGAACAAATCAGGGTCGGCAAAAGTTTTAGATAAGGGTGTTTTCTTTATATCGGCAGGTTTTACAAAACCCACTTCTGGTGTTGGAGCTTTTTTCAATCCTTTTAATCCTCTTATCCCACCACCCAAAATTATACTTTGTCCTGCAAAACTACCTACTAATTCTCCTGCTGTTAAGAAAGGGTCTATAGCAAGTTGAGTCGGAATATCTGCAAAACCTTCTATTGTTTCTTGAATTGTTGTTATTGGTTCTGTTGCCAAACCAACCCCAAATTTACTTAATTCAAAAGGAGATGATACTAAACCAACTCCTGCTCCAAGCGTGAATCTCATAAGAGGGTCTGCTGTTTTTATTTCAAATTCTTTTCTTATCTGTTTAGTTCTCTGTTCTGTTTCTAATTGGGTTATTTGATTTTCAATCTGTTTTTGTTCTTTTAATGCTTTATTGTATTCTAATTCATTTAATTCCTTACCACTATATTTTTTATTAAAATCCTCTATTTTTTTCCCTACATCTTCTACCTTATTTTCGAAATCTTCTTGTTCTAATCTTTCTTCTTTTAGAGAAGGGAATGCTTTTTCAGTTACCTCTTGTTCTTTTTCTTCAATGAATTCTTCTGCCTTACCACCGAGTTCTTTTAATTTCTTTCTTGTTTTTGGAGATACAAAACCACTTACCCCTTCATAAAATTGTTTCCCAACATCAACAAAAGGAGTAGCTATTGTGCTTCCAACTTCTTTAATACCTTCAAATAAACTACTACCACCACTTGCTTCAAATTTTTGAATATCTGTTAATCCCCCAGTTCTTGAAGCTTCAATTATCTCTTGCTGTGTTGAGGTTGGAGATATATCCTGAATACTTATTCCCGAATCTGTTGTTCCCCCGCCACCTGTTCCACCGCCTAAACCTCTAAGAGAAATTCCTCCAGTAGATGTAGTTCCTGTTTGTCCTGTTTGTTGGGTTGCAGATGTTAGACCTGCTCCAGCGATTTCACCAGCAGAAATAGTTTGTGTCGGTGATATTGCTGTTCCTGTAGAAGTTGAAGGGGTTGTTCTAAAAAATCTTCGTATTGCTGTTGTTATTCTCCCTCTAAGTGTCATTCTAATCTACCCCCCAAGCGGACAAATCAACCACCATGAGGAGAAGTCCATAGGTGAAAGACATAATAGTTCCTTGTCTAAAATCTCCACCAACAATTAAATTTCCGGAAAACCCAAGTAAAAACCCAACAAGAAAAAGCAAACAGACCCAGAGAAACCTGTGGGTAGAAATCCATCTCATATATTTATTTTCCCATTTAAAGTAATTTGATATTTCCATTTTATTTCAAACCCCATAAAACATCTGGTTTTATATCTGATATTTTTTTAATTCTTGAATCTTTTTTTAGTTTCTTTGGTTTTTTTAAGTGTGTGAATTTGTTTAATCTTTTTCTTAGATTTCTTCCATTTGGTCTTGGTTCTGTTTCTATCATTGGTTCAGTAAATTCTTCAATAATTTCTGCTTTTGTTAAGAAAGGGACTAATCTTTCCATTAGTTGTGGATTTCTCCCATATAACTTGTCATAATGTTCTTTTCTTATTTTTTCAAGTTGGGTTGGTTTGTTTCTAACCATTATTTTATTAATTCCTCTTTCTTTTTAAATGTGAAGTGTTATTTTGTGATATTTAAACATACCCTAAAACTCCCCTTTGATTTATAAATGATATTCCCTTTTTTTTATTATGGGTGAAAACAAAGAAATGAGGGTTTCCCTTCCAAAAGAACTAAATAAATTATTAAGGCAATATGCTCTGGAATATGAAAAGGGAAGTAGAGAAAAAGCTACCTTATTTATCTTAGGCAATTTCCTATATGAACTATACAAAATAAAGAAAAAATGAAAAAAGAACCTTATTGGAAAATATTTAAAGATTACCATATATATTATAATACAGTGATTGGAAGATTCTTTAAATGGAAAAAGAAAAGAAAAAATGTGTGAATTAGAATATTGTAAAAGAAGATTGAGGAAGATTTATCCAAACTACCCAGAAGAATGGATTGACCTTGTAGCAAAAATGATTTTATTATCTATTTATACTAATGGATTGAATAAAGTTGTAAAAAATCAAAATGTTTAAACCATGTGAGAAATGCAATAAGAAGAAGCCACACTATCATAAAGGTTGTAATGAGGTAGGAGAACTTAGAGAGTTAGTTAAACCTCAAAAGAAGAAGGTGAAGAAAATATGACTAAAAGATTCAATAAAAAAAAGATTTATCAATGCCCCAAGTGTAAGGAATGGTTTAGATTGAAAATGTCTTTAAACCTGCATAAATGTAAAATGGATTTTAAGAGGAGAATAAATGTTTAATTGGGTTATTTTTGTTCTTGTTATTATAGGAATATTGTTAATTTTAGTTTATCCAAAGATTATAAAATTATTTTTGTTTGGTTTGATTGGGTATCTTACTATCTTTGAAAGCTGGTATTGGGGTATGACTTATATACCTCTTTTGTTAATTATGTTAATATATCGGAGGAGGAAGGAAAAATATGGTTAAAGGAAAAAAAGGATTTCAAAAAGGGCATAAAATTAATCTGGGGAAAAAATTATCTGAAGAAACAAAAAGAAAAATTAGTCAATCCGAAAAGGGCAAAATATTATCAAAAGATACAAGGAAATTATTAGAGGATGTATTATATTCTAAAATAAGAAATAAATCTTATAATGAAATATATGGAATTGAAAGAGCACAAGAAATTAAAAGGAAAATGAGTAATTCTTTAAAAGGAAGAATAAGTCCTACGAAAGGTAAAACACATACGAAGGAAAGGAGGGAAAGAATGAGTAAAATGTTTTCTGGAGAAAAAAATCCTTTTTATGGAAGAAAACATAAGAAAGAAACCATAGATGAATATAAAGAAAAAAGAAAGAATTGGAAAATACCAATTAAAGATACCACAATAGAAATAAAAATCCAAAAGTTATTAACCATTTTACATATAGAATATTTTACCCACAAACACATTTCCGAAATAACCCATTCTTACAAATGTGATATTTTTATTCCAACACAAAATGGAATAGAACAAAAAACCATAATAGAATGTGATGGTTGTTATTGGCATGGATGTAAGATTTGTAGTAATGAAATAAATGATTATCAAAAAGACTGGATAAATAGAGATAAGTTAAGAACCAAAGAACTCCAAAAGAAAGGATATAGAGTTATAAGACTTTGGGAACATGATATTAGAAAGATGGAATTAAATGATTTAAAGAATGAATTATAAGATGGAAAAAAATAAAGAAACAGAAGAAAGCACAAGCGAAGTCTGGAACATCAGTAAGAGTTATGTCTACGAAAAAATCCTCAAACCAATGATTGATATTGACAAATATGACAAAATTGCAGTTTTCGGAACAACTGATTTAGAAGCGGATTTATTTCTCTCAAATATGAAAAATGAAATTTTGCGAAATACAGCTCGGTTGAAAGCATTTAGAATGGAATTTTATACCTTGAGGGTTCTAATAAGAAATTCAAAGTTTATTGTCAAAAAAAATAACATAAAAACTTTTGAGAATTATTCTGCACGACTTCTAAAGATGGAAAAAAGCATTCCACTCTTAAGGTCAGAAAAGATGAGGGGCAGAAAATTAGTAGACTTGGATATTCATGAGGAGTTATTCGACAAAATGCACGCAGAAGTTGAAGATAAAATCAATGATATAAATTCCAAATTGAATGAGGTTGGTATAATCTTTGCTTTGGGAGAGGAAAAAGATGTAAATAAACTTAAGGAGTCTTTCAATAAAAGATTTTTGTCTCGAACATAAAATGACAATGAAGGTAGAACGGTCTATGAGAGAATTAGCTGATTTAGTAAAGGAAAAAATTAGACTTCGTTGGGACATAATCATATTTATTTCAGGATTAACTGGTGTTGGAAAATCAAGTTTCGGTGTGCGATTTTTAAATCATTTCCCTACTTTCAATATGGAAGAACATCTAACTTTTAGCAGAAGCAAAACTATTGATTTAATTACAAATCAGAAGGAAAGTCTTATCTGGAATGACGAAATGATTGATGCAGGTTATCGTAGGCATTTTTTCCAGCCAGAGCAGATAACTTTAATCTCTACCCTGACGAAATACAGGAATAATCAAAATGTTTTTGTTGGGTGCATTCCAAATTTCCATTCGCTTGATAAAGAGTTGATTAAACTTTGCTCCCTTCATATAAACATTCCTGAGAGGGGACGGGCAATCTTGCATTGTCCTCTTGAGGGTAAAATGTTTTCTGATGACCCTTTTGACATAAAATTGAATACTTTCTTAGAGGATAAATGGTCTAAAAAGAAGCTAAGAAAACCCGCATTCAAAATTCCCCATCACCGATATTCAACTTACATAGGGGAAATAAGATTTAGTAAACTCTCAGAGAAACAGGAAAAATACTATGAAATGTTAAAAGATACTAAAAGAGCAGAAGCATCAAAAGAAGCAGAGGGAAATGGGGAACAGAATCAAGAGACAAGTTTTTATGATAAGATAATTCCATTAATCAAAGAGGGAAAAATGACTGAAGATACTTTAAGGTCTTTATGCCTTTTTAATAATAAGAACTTTACCTCAACAAAAACAAGAATCAATCAACTGCTTAAGGACAGGGGTCTCCAAAGTCTTAATAATTACCTCAATAACCCTATAGTTCAAACACAAGAAAATAGCTTTGAGGGATTAGAGTAAAGTCTTTCCATTCCACTAAAAGATAAAAACAAAATAGAACAAACTACATATAAAATTAATATATATTATAGAGGACTTAAGGGTGTAGTTAGGTTGTCTGGCTCAAACAGATAAAGGAAATAGGTATTTCCCAATCACTCTATGAAATTTTGGATGGAACATTAATTAAAAAACAATTTGACAAAATGCAACTTAAGGAAATAGACAAAAGCTTTGCGGAATATTTAGGCAGTTTCGTAGGGTCTCCTAACTCGCTTGCCAAATATCTTTTATACTTCAGACATTTCAAGAAACTTTATTCAGGACTTCTCACCCAACCAATCGTAGATAGTTTTCTGGGTCTTAAAACAAGTTCTCCACACAGGGCAATGATAGGGCATCTAATTGATTTTTTAAAAAGAGATGAGACCTTAACACCTGAAGAACAATTAGAAGTTTCCAGAATCGTAAGATTGAAAAGAAAGAGAGAAGAACAAAAACCAGTTATATTTTTCACAGAAGAAGAGATAAAAAAACTACTCGATAATTGCCATCTCAATAATGACTTTCAAACACAACGATTCAGAACAATGGTCGGATGGCAGTATAGTGCTGGGCTAAGGGTCTCTGAACTCTGTGGATTATATTATAATAATCTGGTTGGTTTTGAAGGGAAGAAAAAGTTTTTAGAAGATGGAAAAGATAAAGCAAAATATCAAAAGATTTACCTGCCTTCTGAAATTACCAAAACTGATGAATCCTTTGCTTACATAGGAACAGATGTTTTTCTTGAGTATATTGATTTTCTATTAAAATACAAGAACGAAAAACCACAATGGGTTATGGATATAAAAAATAATAAAAAACATTTGTTTGGTCTAAACAAAACAAAATATGCCACAGACTTCAAAAAGCAAGTTTTCAAAACACTTGGAATAAGATTGCCCAGAGGAAGATGCACGCATACACTGAGACATTCCAGAAACATGGCATTATTGAAAAAGAATATGCCTTTGCCCTTAATTCAAAAATTCATGAGACACAAAAATCTTTCATCAACAGAAAGATACATTCATCTCTCTCAAGAAGATTTAGAGGAAGAGTTGGAAAAGCCACCATTTTCCCCTTAGAAATAAGCCAGAGAGCCATCACCAATCAATTCTTTTTAGGAAGTTAATATATATCACTCAAAACCCTTTTTCCAATGGAAATTAGGGAGTAACTAAGGTTACCTTAATTAACAATTTAAGAAAATAAAAGGGAAGGAGTTATCCGAGACCAGACAACTCTGATTTTGTGCCTTCCCCTGACATAGATTATATGAATTCCCCCCTTATAAATTTTATGTAAGTAACTACTTTTTAGTTACATGAATGAAATTGATGGTTTGTTATTTTAATTTTCTAATTTTTTCTTTTTTAATTCCTTACTCTCCACAAAACCTATTTCTCTTAACATATCAAACTCTTCTTGAGTTCCTTCAAATTCTGTTACTACTGGTCTATTTCCAAACCATGCAAAACGTTCTAATTTTATCTTCATTTTAAACCCCCTTCTATCTCTATCCAATTTAATAATGAATTCCCTTTGATTCCTGATAATCTCATCATTGAAAATAAGAATAAAGCATGTAGATAATTCATTCTCTTGACCCTTTTATCGAAATCTCCTTTGTATGCTTCAAACCTTTTATGACCCCAATATCCAAAATCTCTAATTGTATTTCCATATTTGTCTGTGGCAATCCCTTTATCAACACACCAAGTATATCCTTCTTCATCTATAATAATATATTTTTTCATTTTTTCTTCATTCTCCTTTCTAATTCTTCGTTAGTCAAAGCCCAGAGAGATATAATAATCTCTATTGGATAGCCCTCAATCCCTTTCTTTATCTTTTCTAATTCTTTGTCATTCATTTTAAATAGTATGTCTTTCTGGGTTTGCAAAATATCCCGTAAACCATATTAAAGGAATTATTAGAAGAATAAACCAATAACTAACTTTAAAGATTAGATACATAAATCCAAGAAGGAATCCAATAAGAACTACCAGAATTACTAATGTTTGTATAGACAATATAATAGACTCATTCGCATTTTTAATTCTTCGTTTATCTATTTTCATTTTAATAAACACTCTCCACTACAATTTATACAAACATTCTTTGATTTGAATATTCTTTTTCCTTCTAATTTATCTTCTGGATTTTTATAAACCATTGTTAAAAATTGACCTGTTGGTTCTCCTTTTTTAGTTTGCCTTTTGCATAATGGACATTTAAGCATTTTGTTTCTTCTCTTGTTTTTTTATTTTTTAGATTCCTCCAAATCTTCAATCAAATCTAATTGGTTATTAATGTCTATTGGCACTTCTTTATTTTGTTTAACAAATATCCAAACTCTTATTTCTAACCATTTTTTTAATTCTGTAAGTTGTTCTTTTGTGAAATTCATCTTCTTACCTCTTCCGCAGGGAATATTTCTTTCCCAATACCCTTCCAAAGAAGATACAAGACTATTATTATTCCAATAATCCAGAATGTCCATTTAGAAGCAAATAAGAATTTTACAACACTTTGTGATATTTGACTTAATGCAGTTAGAAATGTGTTGATGTTCATTTTTTCTCTCCATAATTTTCTATAACAAAAGTATCTCCTAAACTTCCAGCATTAACATAAACAACATTACCGTCATTATATTCTAAAGCAACATCACACATTAAAAATATAGAATCCCAATATAACGAAGTAACATATCCTTCTCTTTCATAATAAAGACAATAATTAACAGCACTATAAGTATTTAACATCCAAATTGCAAATGCAAATAGGAAGAATAGAAGAAATAATAAACCAATTATTTGAAAAAATACTTTTGTTTCGTTTTTCATTTTCTTAATTTATCAATAACTTCTTTACAATGTTTTTCACACCCAACTTTTGTGTCATTCTCGCACCTCGCAGTTTTTAACAATCTCCCATATCCTTGAATCATTCCCATCAAAATTAGGATAACCTTTGCTCCAACACCAAACCTTCAACTTAATTTTATCAAAACCCTCTATTGTAATATTCACTTCTCTCAACTCTTCAGGAACTTTATCTTGACATAATTCTAAGTCTTGTTCTAATCTTTCCACCTCAATTCCTTTATAACCCCCATAAACACTAAGAACCAAAAGACTTAAGATAAGAAAGATTATCCCAATTTTAAAGTCTTTTATTATTCTGTCTTTGTTTTGTTTCATATTAAACACCCATTATCCCATCTCTCTAAATCAAAATATCGTGGGGGATTACAATATTTCTCTATTATCTCTATAAAAGTCCAATTATAAGGAGTTCTATTTGTTATTTTTAATGTAACATAATCTAATTCAATACAGGTTCTTCCAAAATTATTAGTAAGTTCGTATCTCCAATTTTCACCATATACTTCCTTACAAACATCTGAATAAGAAATCTCTGGATTAATCACAGCTAATCTTACTAAACTCATAATAAATATTGTGGCTATTAAAATACCTATTATACTAATTAGTATTGTCGTTATTTTTTCTTTCTGTTTTTTGTTCATTCTCTAAAAAACAAAGAATTTAATACATCTGTAATTGCTTTACTCTCATCTGATTGATTACATCTAACACTATATTCCTTATTCATATTAACAAATTTATTAACTGAACCATCCCAATCTCTCCCTTCACATATTTCATTATGAGCATTTACAACATTAGATAAATTAAAAAAAACTGAAGATGTAACCAAAAGTAATACCCCTACAATAATTACAAACTTCACTTTTTCTTTTATGTTTTGTTTCATCCCCACCACCTCGCAAATGCAAGTCCTAAGAGTATTCCGTTTATCAACCAAACTACCATAAATAATAAATTAATCAGCATTTGTTTTTTTGAACTATTTAGGAGGTCTATACATAAATGACTCATTTGGTGATATGCTTTTCTATAACTAAGCATAGATTGTCTGTATTCTTCTTCTTTGTTTTTTTTCATTCTTTATTTCTCCCCATTAAATAAAAAATAAAACTACTAAACCCTATTATTCCAAGCCAAGTTAACATTCCAGATGCCCACAATAAAGAAGCATCAGAACCATACAATATTCTTCCCGCAGTTAATATAGACATTCCAAACCAAAATAAAATAATAGCCCTAGATAAAACAAGAATCATTTCTAAATCTTTATTCATTTTAATTTTCCTCTTCCCAAACATTCCGTTGATTAAAAAGAATCCACATAAAAAAGAATATTAAAAGTAATGTATCTCCTTGAAAATGATAAATAGGAAGAAACAACCCTAAAAAAATGATAATTAATCCTGTAATTAAAGAAAGTAAACTATTTAATATAAAATCTATATTTCTCATTTTATTTATTCACCCCCCTTTCACCACAAATTACAGACCATTTATTTAATTCAAAGAAATTAGGTTTCTTGCAAATATCCTTTGCTTGTTTTTCCATAAAATAATGTTTTTCAATATCTCCTTCTTCATTAACAGAGAAGCAATATCTTAGAGGATTTCTTATAAAAACCCCACTATCACTACTCTGAAGGAAATATTCTCCATATTCATATTCACAATATTTCTGATAACTACTCTTATCATCCATAGAAGCTACCCTAACCAGAAAAAGAACAAGTAACAATACGATTATTAAGACAAATAATAATACCCCATAGCTATCTCCTTTTTTTGATTTCATTTTATTTTTTCCTTTTTCTTTTTTTAAATTCTTTTTCTACTTTCTCTGTGGCTTCTTTCCAATTTGATTTAAACCATATAGATATTATATATCCTAACATTCCAACAAGCATTAACCAAATAAATCCTTCAAGCCAAGCATCTCCGTTAGTGCATATCTTTGCATCTATATTCTGCAAATAATTTCCACTACAAGAGTTTGAATAACCATCTCCTAAATTAAATCCAATAGCCATAGGAACGCCAACAACAACCATATATCCAATAAGTAAAAAACCAACTACAAGAAGAATTTCAAACACTTTTTGTTCTAAGAAATATTTCCAGATTAGATTTTCTTTGTTCATTTTTTAACTTCAAAATTTGCTTTAATTGATACCATCCTGATATATGTGCTGACTTTTAATCCAAGTGCTTCTGCTTTTTTTTTCAATTTTTCTTTTTCTTCTTTACTTAGTTTAAGTTTTAACTCGTGGTTTCTTCCCATGTTTCCTCTTTTTTTGTTAATTTATTTTCTTTTCTAATTCAATTTTAAAATCGCTTAATAGGTCATTATAATCTCTTACATTTTGGTCGTGCAATCTTATTTTTTCATTCATAGAATCAATTTCTGAAGTTCCCATCTCATAACTTGAATCATCATAAGAGACATCTGTATTGTAATATTTATCGTAATATCTTGAAGCACTTTCAAGATGTTCACATGCTTCAAATATATTTAATTCTATTTCTGCAAGAATCTCTAAACTTTCCAAGTAAATATTAATTAGAGGGTCTTCAATCCCTGACCTTTTAAGTTCAGAACTAATTTCTCTATAGTTCTGGTTTGAATCAGAATAATACCCTCTTGCTAAACGACAACTACTTTCCACATTATTGTAATCTCCATTTTCATAGAAAAAACTTGCTTCTGAATAATAATCATCTCCTTTTTGACTTATTGTTGAAACTTCTGATACTTGAGAATTTGTATATAATATTGTTTTTAATAAATCATTTTCTTGTTTAAGAATTGAAATTTCACTTATCCAAAATAAGCCGACAACAACGAATACAATCATAATTCCCGATAGAACTATTTTAATAGTCGAGGTAGTTTTATTTTTCATTCTTTATATTGATTGTCCCAAAAAGGGTATTTCTATTTAAAAACATGTGTTTTCACTCGCAAGGGAAGAATTATTCTACGGAACTTGAATTAGAATTCCTTGAGGAATAGGGATGGTAATATTATTATTTATTGCATATTTTATTGGGTCAATTATGCACATTCCCCCTTTAAAATACATTACAAAAGCCAGAGTAAACATTCCTATTACAATTAAGAATCCTAATAACAAAAGCCATTTATCAAATTTTTGTAGTGTTCTCATTTTAATTCTTCTATCCTTTTATTGGATATTTTCCCTTTCTTCTTTCTTCTCATAGCTAACGAAATTTTATGGTCTCTCTTCTTTTTTTGATATTCTTTTGGGGATAAAACATTATCATTATATTTCTTCATCTTCTTATTTTCTTTAAGTCCTCTGGGAGTCCTGATAAATATATTTCTCCCTTTTTTTCTTTCCTCTTCAAAAAAGTTCTAACCTTTTTACATTCTTTACAGGAGCAGTTTATTCCATGATTTTGTTTCACCTTTCTCACTTTCTTGTAAGGATGTTTTCTGTTTTCTCTCATTGAATTCTTTTTATTTGGTCTTCTTTGTTTGTCTTTCATTCTACTAATTGCACATAGGCATCTCCAATTTTAAATCCTAAACATCCTTTATGTTTCCTTATTGGTTTTTTATCTTTTATCCTTTTAGCAAGTTTTCTTAAATCTTTCATATCAATATCTTTAAGTATTTGAGAAAGAAGTTCTTCGGTAGTTGTCTTATTCTTCAAACAATCTATAACTATTTTCATATCTTTTTCATATCTTTCTTCATCAAATTTCTTAAATATTATTTTATCTGTGTGTTCAATACCATCTATCCTTTTAGATTTTTCATAATCAGCTACATATTTTACACCATCTATCAATATAACTCTTTTTCCAAGACCGCTTTCAACACCTTCTACTTTCTTTACCTTAACCATTTTTCTTTTTAAATAGTAGATTTTTTAGTATATCTATAAAAATAAGGATTGTAACCATCAGAATAAGAAGAAACATCTTACCCACTTGATTTGAAATATCTATTTGATATTTTACATATAATTCTACCACAATATTCTGCCAGAAGGTGAATGCAGTTATCATTATAAATAAAAATAATGTTAATTTAGAAAAGAAAATTAATAAATCCCAACTTAGTTCTCCTACTTTAATAATTCTTTTTTTGAATCTGTATTTATCAAGTAAGTTCATTTTTTTATCTCCATGACCTTCTTCTATTCCACGAAAATTTAAGCAAACGAAAACCCATCCATATTGCCAATACTCCAATTATTATTAAAACAGTCGTTGAACTTTCCATTTTATTTTTTTGATGGTAATGTCCCTTCCCTTTCTTCTTTTTTCTCGGTTGATTTTTTTGGTTTTTTAGGGGTTTCTTCCTCTATGACTCTTTGATATAGGGCATTTAATATTTCAAAAATTCCATAATTAATTCTCTTTATTTCCTCTAAATGTGTTGATAAGTTATTTAACTTTAAGATGATGTTGTAGGAAACATAAATAGGGTCTTTTAATGACTCTTCTAATGTCTTTTCTTTCTTCTCTTTTTTGTTTTTGTTTTTTGGGGGCATTTTATTTTTTCTTAAATATCCTCTTGGAAATATTCTTTTTTTGTTTTGATTTTGGTTTCTCTACTGGTGCTGGTTGTGGTTTTGGAACTTCTAATTCTGGTTCTTCTTTTTTAGGCACTTTTTCTTTTGGGGTATCTTTTAATTCAAATAATCTTTTTCCTTGTTTGTAATCTTTCTTTGCCTTTCTCATACTCCACATCACACTTAAGACCATATACAAAGCACCGCCTATAATTCCTGCAATAATTCCTGTAATTACCATCATTACTATTAATCCTATATCAATAATCATTTTATGTTATCGGGGTTGTTTTAACTGGATTAGATGTTAATAATCTATTTAATGAATCTATGATATTTGCTTGTGCTTCCTGTAATTTTCCAGCTTCAGCAACAACACCACTTGTAGCACTAACTATATCAATTAATTTATCTGCAATAAGCCATAGGAAGACCATTATGACAACGATTGCCCCTATATTCACTAAAAGTGTTGCGTTTTCTTTCCAGAAGCTTGTCTTCTCGTATCTCTCTTTATTCATCTGGTGCATGGAGCTTCTTGCCAATTCTGTGTTATGGTCGGAGAAAGTTGCTTTTACTGCTTTTCTCTGGTCGTCATAATCTGTGAATCCTATTATTTCAACTATCCTTCCATCTTCACAATATTCTACATAATGCTGATTTGGTTTTGCTTCATATTTTAATTTTGGAAATAAGTTCTTTGTTTCGTAAGGGGCTTGTAATCTATATCCTAAATTTCCAATAGAATCAAGTCTTACAGTCATTGCCTTGATATTTCTATCTGCTACCAATAAACCTGTGAAGGGATTTCTTTTAAAGAAAGTTATGGTTTTATTGAATTTCTTTTTTGTTAAATGTCCCTTAAGAAAAAAAGCAACAACCCCAAATACTACAAGTGCGAGAATTCCATAAGACAACATATTCCAGATACCCCCGATAGAGAATCCCCCTAATAATCCTTTCGCACTACCAACTAAATCCACTTGGGCAGAAACCAGACTAATTGAAAATATGCTTGATAAGAACAACATTAGTTTTTTCATTTTAATTATAAGACACTTCTAATTTACACCTTAAATTATGTCCAGTCCAGATATGTCTTCTTTTAGATTTATAACAAATTAATTTGGCTCTTTTAATTTCAAAACATTCTTTTAAATGTTTGAGGTATTCTAAGGCATTATCTAAACAATATTTTCCATCAAATGTTTTTTGTTTTTTCATTTTCTTGGTTTTTTTAATAGCAACAATTCACAAACAATAGTTATTTCTCTTTCTGTTTTTGGTGTTGCGAAATATCCAGATTTATATAAAGCTTCTATTAAAACTTCTATTTTTGATTTTCCCTTGCAGGTCTTCAGAACTTTCTTGTAATTTGGATTAAACTTATATTTTCCATCTTTCTTTTGAAGAAATTTTATCCCTACAAGTTGATTCAATCCTTTTTGAATTTCTTTAGATGTTGGTTTTTTCATTGTGTTATTTTTATTTCTTGGCTCTTTATTTTTGCTTCCAGAAGTTTGATTTCTTCTTTGTAATATTCCATTTGTTTTCTGCAATATGCTTCAGCTTGTTTTGACCTTAAAAGTTCTTTTGTATAATCCCATCTCATTTTCTTGGTTTAACCTCTGTTTTAAAATACTCTTCTCTTAATTGTTTTTTCCATATACTTTCTCTTATCAAAAATATAATATCCACTACAACAGCAACTAATATTACATACATTCCAATTTTAGATACTATAATCATCATATTAAAAAAAGGAATTGCTTTTTCTAATCCCGTTATATTAACCATCCCTAAAAATACTAATAAGAGAAAACCAAGAACAATAAAAAAGGGATAAGCAAAGTGAACGAAAACACCATAATTATTTTGTTCTTCTATTCTCTTGAAGGTTAATAAATATTCTATTCTATCTAATTGCTTGAGTTTTTTGAAATCATCTCTTGTTACCATGTTATATTTAGGTTTTTTTGCTTTTTAAAGAATGGGGGAGTTTTTGGGGTTGGGGGAATTTTTCTAAAATATAATATCCAAGCGACCCATCCATCATTTGAACCAATGCTAAGAACATAATATTTTTGTTATAGTAACTCATTGATATAAGGAAAGTGAATGCCCCTGTTATTATTAAAGTTAAGAATAATATTTTCAATAGGGATTTAGAGGTCATTTTTAACTTCTATTTTTACCTCTGCTTTTTTCGATATTTCTAATTGATATTCATTGGGAGATATTCCTAACTTTTCTGCTTTCTCTTTAATGGCTTCTAGTTCAGAATTATGGTATCTAACTTTAATCTCCTCTTTTTCCATAAATTAATTAAAGAAAAATACTTTATAAATCAAAGGGGGGTTTTAGGGTTCTTGCCTTATTCTTAATTCTGTTTTTATTCTGGTAATTTCTTTTCTTAATTTTGTTCTATTCTCTGACTTAGCTTGTGGCTTCACAAAAGTGTAAGAAGACATCACTGACTCATTTAATTCTTTTATCTTTTCTTCTAATTCTTTGTCTGTGAAATGTTTGTAATTGTGGTCTGTTTTCATTTTATCCAAAATAACCCAAATAAGAATCTTCTTCAGAAGGTTCTTCGTTTTCTATGGCTTTAAAACAATTAGGACACCAACCTCTATCGTGAGTCGTGCTTTGTAATGGGCAACCACACTCTGGGCAATTTTTTGTCATTTTCTTTTCTCCTTTTTATCTAAAACATATCCACACTTATCACAAGTGAAATATCTTTCATTTTCATGTGTTCTTGTTGAACCACAGGCTGGGCATTTCTTTTTCATTTTAAGTTTGAGATATGAGTATTCCTTTATTTCCTTTTATTATATTATCCCTTGCTAACATCCATTGATGATTCTCTGGAGCAAATGCCCATTTTATTTCCTTAGAATTATTAAAATCAAACCATGAAAGTGGAATTATATGGTCTATATGATACTTAGACATATCTTTTGGAAAAGGTTTTAGGTTTTCTATTATGGC
>SDBV01005190.1_pt1 | contig 18450 bp, 14 predicted proteins | sample 2277081 | NCBI WGS metagenome assembly SDBV01 (sample SAMN10402039, study PRJNA504765) | marine sediment metagenome | isolation source: marine sediment core GS10_PC15, 223 cmbsf | place: Arctic Ocean: Southern Knipovich Ridge | collected 2010 | reverse complement strand
ACTCCTCACTCCTAACTCCTCACTTTGGCCCCTCATCTTTCGCAACCGGTCAACTTTTAAAATCGACAGCTTTATCGTCGTTACGAGGAGTCCTGTTCTTGGACGACGTCGTAATCTTAAGGCAACGAGGCGCCGAGCTATCCGCCAGTCGCTTTCTCGATCATTTTCTTTGCTTTTCGGTACTCATCATTTTTTGGAGCCATAGCCACGGCCAACTTGATATGACCAAGCGCTTTTTGATAATATCCCAGTTTTTCAAGACACAATGCGATGCCGAAGTGGCCATAATGGTTTGAAGGGTCGATCTTTAAAGCTCTTTTGAAAAATATTCCTGCTTGATTAAACTGGCTATAATTAAAATAGGCCCTTCCCAAGGCTTCACATATCGAAGCTTTTTCAGGTTCGATAGAGTAGGCTTTTTCAAGCACCAGAGCCGCTTGAGCAGGGTCACCCGCGTCTAAAAGCTCGACTCCCCTCCTGTAAAGGTCAAAAACACTTTTTTTATCTGCTGTCATTTAATATAATCATTAAAGTAGAATTTCCTTAAATCCGATAGCACTTATATACCACTTTATTAATAAGTATTATTGATTAATGCGTATGAGGGACGCTAAACTTATGCCACTATTTTCCAAACGCCGATCTATCCGAAGCAAGATGATAACGACCCTTCTTGTCGTCGGAATCATTCCCGGAGCAATATTTACATTTATCGTCACCTTTTATTACATGGGCAACGCGATGAGCGCGTCAATCGGCTCCAATTTTCAACTGATCGCTGACTCTACGGCGAATAACGTACGGAATCTCATTGATGAAGAAATGCATGAAGTCGAAGACTTAGCTCACGATCCCGGTGTTGTCACGTTGACAAAAGAGGCGCAAAACCCCTTTGGATCACCGAAGAATCAAAAAGAGGTTCAGGATTATCTAGCCTGGATAGCCGAGGGTGAATCCGATGAGTATTCACAAATACTCATAACAGACACTGATGGCAACGTGTTGGCCAACTCGGATAGTACTCTGATGGAAAACGTAAGTGAACAGGACTGGTGGAATAAGACCTTTAACCATGGTGAAGGCAGGAAATTTATCGGCCAGTTAAATTACGAAGACAAGAACAACCCGACTCTATTTCTAGCTGCACCGATTGAAGATGATGGACGTACGATCGGTATCATTGGATTAGAAGTCACTCTTGAAAGCATCTTTGATAACGTCAACAAGATTAAAATCGGAGAGAACGCTCATGTCGATATCTTCGATTCAACAGGCCGGATATTGTTAGGTAGAAACAAGATTTCGGGAAGTTTGATGGACGATGACCAATTGTCAAAGCTTGCTCTCGATGAACCCGGCTGGATTATCGCGGATAACTTTCAGGGAATAAGATCGGTCATCGGCATAGCCCCCATCGAAATAAATAGTGAGATATCCAGCGACATTTTTGATGAGTTGACCTGGTATATAATGATCCCCCAGAATCTCTCGTCAGCGTATAAGCCTATCTACGACGTGATACTTAGAATATTTGCCATAGCGATATTCGTTGCTTTTCCCGTTATTCTCGCGAGCATCTATAGGTCGATGCGTATCGCAGATCCGATTTTCGATCTAAGAAGAGGAGCAAAAGAGATCGCTCAGGGCAACCTGAATCACCGCGTTTCTATTAAAACAAATGACGAGATCGAAGATTTAGCCAATGATTTCAACTCTATGGTCAGTCAGCTCCAAACATCCAAAGAGAATACTGACAGAATCAATGAAGAACTGGAACAGGCTAATAGATTGAAGTCGGAGTTTCTGGCGAATATGTCTCATGAGCTCAGGACCCCCCTCAACTCGATAATCGGTTTCGCGGAAATATTGAGAGATCACCTGTTTGGAGACTTAAACGAAAGACAAAACAAGTATGTTAAGAATATTCACTCCAGCGGACAACACTTACTACAATTGATCAATGACATACTAGACTTATCGAAGATAGAAGCGGGACGACTTGAGCTAAGTCTACAGCCGTTTCCCATTAAAAAATCCCTGAATAACATTCTAAATATCGTAAAACCCCTGGCCGATAAGAAAAATATCAACGTCTCATTGGAAGTAGACAATTCACTCCAGACCATATCTGCTGATGAAGCGAAGTTTAAGCAGATCATGTACAACCTTCTCTCAAATGCCATCAAATTTACAGACGACGATGGTCAAGTGTCAATCGAAGCGATGACGGTGAGGGGCGATCTGCAGATAACGGTTGCCGACTCCGGCATAGGAATTCATAAACGCGACTTTGAGCGCGTATTCGGACAATTTCAACAACTCGATGGTTCTGAATCCAGAAAGCACGAAGGGACCGGACTCGGCCTTGCCCTTACCAAAAGGTTGGTCGAACTCCATGGCGGCTCGATCTGGGTCGACAGTGAATTTGGGAAAGGGTCATCTTTTACTTTTAGAATACCCGTCGCCCCCGAGCTTCCGAGTCTCGCCTCGCTTGCACCGGTCTTGGAAAACACCAAGCCTGACAAGCCTACTGAAAAAAAGGAATTAATCGAGGAGAAACCCACGATACTAGTAATTGAAGATGATCCGAGGGCCAGCGAGATCTTAGCGGTCTACTTAGATGAGGGCGGCTATAACGTAATCCAGGCATTCGACGGTGAAGACGCGTTGAAAAAAGCTGAAGAGCTGCAACCATTTGCGATCACTTTAGATATCATGTTGCCGAAAAAAGATGGGTGGTCTGTATTAAAAGAATTAAAAGACGACCCAACGACGACGGATATTCCGGTGATAATCGTCTCAATGATCGACGATCGAGAACTGGGCTTTAGTCTCGGCGCCGTAGACTACTTGACTAAACCGATCAATAAACAGCAACTCTTATCGACCCTTAAGCGGCGCGGTAAAAAAGTAGGTCAACTTAGGCCTTTTGTGGCCATGGTAGTCGACGACAACGAAAAAAGTGTCGAACTTGTTACAGATATTCTTGAACATGAGGGTATCGGCGTAATAAAAGCTTATAATGGCAGTGAGGCGATAGAGCTTGCCTCAGCTAACTTACCGGATCTTATAATCCTCGATCTCATGATGCCAAAGATCAATGGTTTTGACGTTGTTAAAGAACTTAAGAATCATCCGGATGCTAAAAACATCCCGATCATAGTGCTTACCTCTAAGGATCTCACGCAAAAAGATAAACGCAGACTTCATGGAAAAATAGAGATGATAATGCAAAAAGCAAGCTTCGAGAGAGAGGACCTTCTAAATGAGATATTTAAGCTGGAAAAGCTGGATCCGGACAAAGGGCTCTTAATAGACCGGCCGACCGGAGTTTATAACTATCGCTTTTTTAAGAAAAGATTTAACGAGGAATCTGCGAGGGCGGCGAGGTACAAAAGATCGTTCTCTCTTATTCTTATTGATGTCGATAATCTGGGAGAAGGAATCGACAACAATGCTGTCCTAAAAAAGATTGCCCACGTCATCGAAGAAAATGTCAGATATGTGGATCCGATCGCCAGATTTGATGACAATCAATTTATTCTGATCCTGCCTGAGACAACAAAAAAAGGCGCTCGTATCGTTGGTGAAAAAATAGGTAAACTCTTAAGGCATGGGGAAAAAACTGAGAAGATTCTTGCCAAAGACGCCTCTGTTACAATAGGCATTGCTACCTATTTTGAAGACGGGGTAGAGACAGACGAATTGATAAATAAATTATGTGCGAGAGTTGCAGACAATCGTGAAGTCGGCAGCAATAAACTTATTACCTCCTAAGGAGCATAGATGAGCAAGATCTTGGTAGTCGAAGATAACCCGGTAAACATGGAGCTCGTTCGAGATCTTTTAGAGATCAATGACTACGAGGTCCTAGAAGCCACAAACGGTCAAGCCGCTATAGAGATCGCTACTCGGGAAAAGCCGGACCTGATCCTCATGGATATTCAGCTTCCCGGGATCGACGGTCTTGAGGCGTCTAGGATAATCAGCGGTAACTCCGAGTTAAGCAAAATCCCGATAGTCGCGTTAACTGCTTTTGCCATGAAGACAGATGAGAACAAAGCCAGAGCTGCAGGCTGCGTCGGATTTATCACCAAACCGATAGATACGAGAGAATTTCCGAGTCTTATTAAAGGATATTTGTCTGATGGCGATAGATCATAAGAAGTCTATTCGAAAAGAAAGCACAGATATTAGTCGTCGACGATAACCAGCAAAATATCGATCTTCTCGAAGCATACTTGATCTCCGTTGGCTACGAAGTCCTCTCTGCGGTAAACGGAAAGGATGCGCTTGAACAAGTAGCGACTAGCGACATCGATCTTATAATCCTAGACATCATGATGCCCGGTATAGACGGTTATGAAGTCTGTACTCGATTAAAAGCCGACGACAATACAAGACTTATTCCGATTATCATGCTCACTGCTCTTAACGCGCTGGATGATAAGATAAGAGGCATAGAGTGCGGCGCAGATGATTTTCTCAATAAGCCTGTCAATAGAGTCGAGTTGTTGGCAAGGGTCCGTTCTCTTGTAGATAATAAAAAACTTAATGAAAACCTGATAAACACGAGAAACGTTATCTTTACGCTCTCTCTCGCGGTAGAGGCCCATGTCCCGTTCGCCAGAGGTCATTCGGAGAGAGTTTCGCACCTCATCGAAAAATTCTCAATCAAGCTTGGTTTTGATAAAGCATTCTCAGATTCTCTCAAGGAAGCGGCCATACTTCACGATCTTGGTAAGATCGGAATCTCCAGAACTATCCTTCATAAACCGGAAATTTTGACAGCTGATGAATTCACGGAGATAAAAAAACATCCCGAGATCGGCGAAAAGATCTGTCTGCCGCTAAATTTTTCCGATATTAAATTGCCGGCGATCAGGCACCATCACGAAAGATATGACGGCTCCGGGTATCCTGACGGCCTAAAAGGAAGCGACATTCCTCTGGGAGCTCGAATCATGTCCATAACAGATGCATTTGACGCGATGATCTCCGACCGGCCATACAGAAAAGCGATGCCCGTTAGAGATGCTCTTTGCATACTCGAGGATGAGGCCGGAAAGCAATGGGACAAAGATCTCGTCAATATCTTTGTTAAGTTAGTGTCAAGTAAAGATATCGGCGTTGTAGAAAATCTGAAGCAATAAAAAAACCCGCAAAAATCTGCGGGTTTTTTAGATCCATCAGTTGTATTATTAAACTATCGTAACACTAACCGCTTGGCTCTTACCGTTCTCGCCTTCTGAGATCTCGTACTCCACTGCATCTCCCTCGTTCAGAGACTTAAAACCCTCTGACTCGATAGCGGAATAGTGAACAAAGATGTCTTCTCCGGATTCTTGTTCAATAAATCCATAACCCTTAGCGGCATTGAACCACTTTACTTTGCCTTGTGGCAATTTCCTAACCTCCTACTAAACGATCCTACATATACTTAACCGGTGCGTACACCATTGATTACCATACTATTGTTAGTTTTAAAAGTCAACAATCAATACTATAAAACAACCGCTAGCTTTTTTTTGCGAGAATTGCCTTGCTATGGATGGACAACTTTCTTAAGATTAGAACTACCTAATTAATAGTTAGAACACTTAAAAAATCTGATTGGAGAGAATTGCATTGGCCGACGTCTTACCCTTTAAAGGACTTTTTTATAATCAAGATAAAATAGAGATACAAAGAGTAATCACGCCTCCTTATGACGTGATCGACAACGAGGAGCAGACCCGCTTCTACGACCAAGACCCTCATAACATCATACGTCTAATCCTGGGAAAAGATTATGCCGGCGATGATAAAGACTCGAATAAATATACCCGAGCGGCCTCTTGTTTATCAGAGTGGCAAAAAGACGGCACCTTAAAAAGAGATAAGGAGGCAGCCTTTTATATCTATGGATTTGATTACGATATGGAAGGCGCGTCAAAGCACGTTCTGGGCTTTATTACTCTGGTCAAACTTAGCGGATTTGATGAGGGAGTCGTACTTCCCCATGAAAAAACGTTCGACGGCCCAAAGGCGGACAGGCTGAGTCTGATGAAAGAAACTTCCGCGAATCTTGAACAGATTTTTTCCGTCTTCAGCGATGACTCAAATGAATTACATGATATTCTCGCAAAATACAGTCAGGGAACTCCGTCGATCTCACTGGAAAATAACGGTGTACTTCACAGGATCTGGCCATTGCTTGATGAGGACGCGATCGAGAGAATCACTCAGCTTTTGAAAGACAAGTCCCTATTTATCGCTGACGGTCACCACCGATACGAAACAGCGATAAACTACTCAAGACTTAGAAGAGAGGCCGGTGGCGAAAAGGGCTTCGAAAGCTACGATTATATTCCGATGTTGCTTGTAGATATTAAAAACGAGCCTCTTGACATACTTCCCACCCACAGGGTAATCAAGGATCTCGGTATGGATAATGATGATTTTCTCGAAAGACTTGGTAAATTATTTACACTAAAACCGATGTCATCCCTTGAAAGCCTAGTGACCGGTCTAAAGGAAACTGATAAAGCCGGTAGTTTCGGATTGTACGATGACGATAAAAATAGTTACTTGTTTCAATTAAGAGATGATTCGATAAAAGATACTTACCTTCCTCGAAATGCCTCAGATGAATGGAAGAATCTTGATGCCGCCGTACTTCAACACATAGTATTTGAAGGCATACTTGATATCAAAGTAAAAAAAGGTGAGAAATCATCGAATCTAACATTTACCGATGATTACAAACGGGCAGCTAAACTGGTCGGCAGTGACGGATATCAAGCGGTATTTCTTATGAACGCCACCAAAATATCTCAAGTCGAAGCGGTCGCCAATAATAATGAAAAAATGCCCCAAAAATCTACTTACTTCTATCCCAAGCCGATTACGGGGCTTGTGATGAATATTATTGATTGAGTGGAACAGAGAGCAGAAAACCGAGAACAGATCGAAAGTCCTATAACTGATTTGTAATAGACACACGCAGCGTCTATATGTATTAAATTTCTTTCCAAGAAAGTATGAAAGAAATTAATGTGGGTTTTTTCTTTTAGCCGGTTACTCGTTGATGACGCTTCGCAATAAATTTAATCTTATTTGCAAAATATTTGAAGGAAATGTTTTCTTTTTTAGTCTAATGCTCAGAGCTTTAGCTGCGCAACTATCGCTTTCGTCTCACTTCTAAGGGCGAAACTTAAACTCGGCTTCGCCTCAAACAGTAAGTTTGCCGCCACTTTTTTGTTCGTCTTCAGCTGATGTGCGTAGCAATGGCGCCTTAGAGCGTCAGGCGGGTGGTTTTAAGAGCAAATAACACACTTGGTCATTACGAGAAGCCTTGGTTTTTAAGCGACGTCGTAATCTCTCGAACGGTAGAAAGCGGGAGATCGCGACAGCTAAAGGGGTCGAAACCTCGCGATGACGGTGGCGAAGAGATCGGCGACTGCTAAAGTGTGCTTGCCTTGGCGTTTGGTTAAGCGTGGGCTGAAGCTAAGGTTAGGCACGACATCAGGCCCCTACTCATCGTCCGCTGTTATTTCGAGCACATCCCTAGCTTCTTTATTGCCAAGAGATCCTACTTCCTTTAACTTTCTATTCATAACGTTAGTCCTCGTACTTCTTAGCTCGTTAAGTGATAATGCGGCTGTGTCCAGTTGCTTGTCTACCCTTTCCAGCTGCTCGCTGAATTTGCCAAATTCCGTCTTTACAGCCTCCAATAGCGTCCAGACTTCACTACTCCTTTTTTGAACAGCTAGAGTACGAAATCCCATTTGTAGACTATTTAGAAGAGCTGAAAGTGTCGTCGGCCCGGTAATCGTTATCTTGTATGTCCTTTGAAGTGTCTCGAACAGACCAGGGTGACGCAGTATCTCGGCATAAAGACTTTCTATCGGTAAAAACATTACCCCGAAATCGGTCGTGTGAGGTGGATCCAGATATTTCTGACTGATATCTTTAGCAAAGCTTTTGATTGAATTAAAGAGCAGCTTTCGTGAACTTTCTATTGCTGCCACGTCACCCTTGTCGTAGGCGTCTACCAAGATCTCGTAAGTTTCTATTGGAAACTTGGAATCCACCGGCAGCCATACTTCCTCATCAGTTAATTTGCCGGGTAACTTGATGGCGAACTCTACATTGGCCTGGCTTCCCTTTTTTGTAGCCACATTTTTAGAATACTGATCCGGAGCTAGTATCTGCTCCAATATATTTTCCAACTGATATTCACCGAGAATGCCTCTGGTCTTTACGTTTGACAGGACTTTTTTTAGATCGCCTACACCGACAGCGATGTTTTGCATCTCCCCAAGTCCCTTATGTACCTGCTCAAGGCGATCGCTGACTTGTTTGAAAGATTCGCCTAGTCTTTTCTCCAGAGTAGTCTGCAGTTTCTCGTCGACGGTCTTACGCATCTCACCCAACTGCTCTTTATTATCTTCTCTTATGGCGCTAAGCTGCTTTTCGATAGTGTCTTTGACTTCTTTAATGTTATCAGTAGCTTGTTTGTTGATATCCGTCTGTCGTTTACTAAAATCTCCAAAATTCTGTCTTAGAAGTTCACCAAGACCTTTGACATTCTTCGAAAACTGCTCCTCGAAAGAGTTTAAGGTCTTACTCAGTTCCTCTCTGTTTTCTTTAGCTATCTGATTCGATTCGGTTCTGTTTCTTTGAAACTCGTCTTTTATCGATCTCTCTATCCTTTCAAGGGTCGAATCGAATTTTAAGATCGTGGCTTCGATCTCTTGTAGTTTAGAAGAAGAACCTGAGTCCCCTTTTCTTAAAAATCCGACAGCTAGAGTAACGACTGCCAAAATAATAAGAACGATCAATAGCGCTTCTACCATTATTTATAATCCTTTTTCAGTATGCATATCTTCATAGTAGTGCCTTGCTTGCGTTTGCCAGAGACGCATACAATGCGTCTCTGCAACGAGGTCGATCCTAAGCCGTGAAACATATACCAAAAAGGCATGCATCCCGGAGATTACGACGTCACCCAAGAACCGGATTCCTCGTAATGACGATTGTATCTATACCGCAGACGCTCGCTAGACGCGTCTCTGCATCAAACACCCAACGCCGTCACCTGCGAGGCATCGACACCTTTTGCCGTCGCGATCTCGTACTTTATCTTGGTCTAGAGATTACGACGTCACTCAAGAACCGGGCTCCTCGTAATGACTGAATGTTAATTATATCAGCAAGCGTCCTACTTGCAAACATACGTTTGGTACTTCTTAAATGTCTTCATCGCCAAATTTAAGTTGCTTGGCCTCTTCCTGGGAACTTTTCGGACCAAGGTATAAGAAGTCCTGAAACATCGACTGGTAATCGGTCCACTCAATATCCTTTGGGTACTTCTTTGCTATCTCCATAAAACCGTTGATCTTCGCGTCTACATTATCAATGATGCTTAAGATGACCGCTTCCTTAGTTTTCGGCCTCACCGCCGCTCCAAACTCAAGTTCCCCTTGATGGCTGAGGATCAAATGAGACAACAAGTTTCTTTTCTTTTCGGGAAAATCAGCTAAGGCATCCATGGCTTTGTCGACGATCTCGTTTCCTATCACAATATGACCCTTTAACCGACCTTCGGTCGAATAATCTATGCGCTTACTATAATCGAACTCCCTTATCTTGCCGACATCGTGAAGAATAGCACCGGTTACTAAAAGTGAGACATCGACATCTCCATAAAAAGAGCTTAACAGGATCGCCAGCGAAGCGACTGAAACCGAGTGCTCCAGGAGACCTCCCAGATATGCGTGGTGATAATTCTTAGCGGCCGGAGCCGTTGTAAACTGCTCGTAAAATCTATCGTCATCAAAGAGCGTCCCTAGTAATCTTGAGTAATCGTCATCTGATACCTTATTTATCAGCTCCCGAAGGTCTTTCTTTAACTCGACGATGTCTTTGCCGGTTGATGGAAGAAAATGTGCCGGGTCCACATCAGCGTCTTCGATGACCTTAAGTACCGATATGCTTATCTCGACTTTATTTGTATACCGGTTCATCGATGACTTACCTTTGAGTGAAATATAACTACCTGACATCACTTTTTTGGCATCCGGATTTTTTTCTATCGCCTCGTCCCAAGCGACCGCTTCGATACTTCCTGACATGTCGCTTAAATGAAGTTTAAGGTAAGCGCGTTTATCTTTTGTCGACCTTATTGAACAATTGTCGACCATGAAAAGACCATCTACATGGTCGCCCTCGTTTATATCTGATACAAAAATATCTCCAGCCAAAAAACACCTCTTTCATCCATAACGCGTGCGACGCGTATTTATGCGTTGACCAACACTCGAGATTACGCCTTACCGCGACCCTTAAAAGCTGCTCTCTGCTTTCGGCTTCCTGCTTTTCCCTTACTCTTTACCTTTAACACCCAAAGATCGCTCTCTTCATCCAATCATACATATATTTGATATTGATCGCTAAAGACCTGCACTTGACTACGACTGCCGAGAATGACAATTGTGCCGCCTTCAGCGAGCATGATATCGGACCCGGGATTGGCTATAAGCTTTCCATCGTCCTTGAAAGCGATGATCGTACAACCGGTCAAGGTCCTTACCCTCAGCCTTCCTATCGTCTTGTTTGTAAGTTTTCCCTTGATCTCTACGGTCATGACTTTCAACCCTTCGGCCAGGGTGATAAGCTTGTCACCCTGAATTATTCTTGCTAACATCTGTCCGGCTATGACAGCCAAAGAGAATACGAAATCCGCTCCGGCCCTATAGAGTTTATCGACCGCCTCTTGATGATTAGCCCTCGCGAGGATATGTAGATTTGGATTCATCTCACGGGCTATCAAGGTCGAGAAGATATTGTCTTGATCATTATGACTTGCCACGATGAACGTTGAGGCACCATGAATATCCGCTTCTCTTAAGACCCTTTCGTTTGTCGCGTCCCCCTTAATATATTCACCGGGGCGATCGGCCGGATCTATTATCTTGTAATCGATGTCTTGCAATAAAAGCTCTTCAGTGACCTTTCTGCCAACATCGCCATAGCCGGCGATGATGAAATGTCTCTTCACCTGATTTTCGGTAAAATCGTCGGTTCTGATCAATTTCTGAAGCCCTATCAACTGGTCCCTGGTTCCCACCGCCATTAATACATTTTCGGCAGAGATCGTTGAATGGGGGCCCGGCTCAAGTTCCAGTTTTCCCCGATGCCAGATGCCGACGATATTCGCGCCGGTAATCTTACGGATGTCGGTCTCTCCGAGCGTCGTCCCGTCAATTGACGACTCCGGATATACGGGAAGCTCTACAACATCGAGACCGGTCAAGACTTCATTTTCTCCGAATAACTCATCCTTAAGCGAAGTTGTCGCCTTTCTTGCGAGATACGTTCCCAATAATTCTTTGGGAGAAAGTGTCTGGCTTGCTCCGGCATACTCAAAATATTTTGAATTAGCTATCTCATCTATCAGAGCTATTATCTCGGAGTCACCGATAGACGCGGCCGTAAGTACAACATTCGCGTTTTCCTCACCATCGAGGTTGGCTATTATTATGGATGCCGTGTCAACTCTCGCGTTTCTTAAAACTGATTCCTGAGTCGGATCACCATATATACTCATCCACCCCGAGTCAAGCAGAGCCCTTACAGTCTCCTCCTCGTTACTGACTATTAAAAAAGACTTATCACCTGAGGCCAGTTCCTCCATTAAGCTTTCGACTAAGGGGTTAAAACCACAGATCACTATGTGACCCTTAAGGTCCTTAGGTGCCTCCGTCGGCAAGACTTGCTTGAAACGCTTCTCCATATGCGGCAAAATGATCAAAGGAAACGCCGCGAAAAACAATAGCAGGCCGGTGAATTGGACTATGACCGCCAGCCCCTGTATCGGGACTGCCGTAAAATTTAACCCTCCGGTACTCTCTCCCGTAGTCGTTAGAAAAGAAATTGTCCAAAACAATGCCTGAAAGACGTTGATCGCCTTGTCTTCAAAGAGGTTCATAAAGACGGTAAAAAGAAAGGCGTAGAAAAATATTATCGCGACAAGAGATATCAATATCATCCGGCCGGGATATTTTTTTCTGATTTCTTGAAAATCCACTTAGATCTCCACTTCAAGAGTTTCGCGAAGCGCCCTGAAAGCCTTGCCTCGATGACTGATGCTATTCTTCTTCTCCATCGACATCTGCGCGCAGGTCATGTCCTCACCTTTAGGGACAAAGAACGGGTCATAACCGAAACCGTTCTCCCCTCTCTGGTCTAGAACGATCATTCCCTCCAGCGTGCCGACTGCAAAAACTCTTTTCCCGCCGGTAAATACACAGACCGCGACAGTCTTGAACCTTGCCGACCGGTCCTCTTCTAAGACCCCCGATAACTTACTTACCAACTTTTCGTTGTTCTCACTATCACTTGCTCGTATTCCCGCGAATCTTTTCGAATAGACGCCGGGCCCTCCATCTAAAGCGTCGACCTCTAGGCCGGAATCATCGGCAATAGCCGGTAGATCATAATACTCCATGACCGTGACCGCTTTTTGGAAAGCGTTTTCCAGGAAGGTCTCTTTTGTCTCTTCCATCAAAGGCCGCGTCGGAAATTCACTAAGAGATACCAATTCAAGCTTAGAACCCTTAAAAATATCTCTTATTTCGGCGACCTTGCCGGCATTGTCGGTAGCTAAAACAAATCTCAAACTTTAACTTTCTTTTCCGCTTGAAAGCCTACGTCTCTATCAGCGTAGCTCTTTGCAACTCGATCAATTTATTAATGCCTTTTTCAGCCAAGTCCGTGAGTCCGCTCAGCTCTTCGCGGGTAAATGAGCCTCTCTCAGCCGTTCCTTGTATTTCGATGATCTTTCCGGAACTCTCCATAACGACATTCATATCGACTTCAGCTTCACTGTCCTCGCTGTAACAAAGATCTAACAATAACTCTTCCTTATAAATGCCGACGCTGATGGCGGCTACAAATTCATTAAGGGGCATCTCTTTTATGATCCCATCTGCCAAAAGCTTGGAGCAACAATCATACAGAGCAATAAAAGATCCCGTGATCGCCGCTGTCCTCGTCCCGCCATCGGCGCATATTACGTCACAGTCGATCCAGATAGTGTTTTCGCCGCCGAGCTTGGACATGTCGGTCACAGACCTTAGGGATCTGCCTATCAACCTCTGTATCTCACCTGTCCGGCCATAGATCTTTCCCTTACTGACTTCTCTATCAGTCCTCGTACCGGTAGATCTTGGAAGCATCGAATACTCGGCAGTCAACCATCCTTTGCCGGACCCTCTTCGCCATGCCGGAACTTTTTTATCAAAGCTTGCGGTGCAGAGCACTTTGGTATTTCCCATCTCAAATAAGACTGAGCCTTCGGCGTGAGGGATATAGTCACGATCAATCGAGACAGATCTTAGCTCATCTTTTTTTCTATCGTTTAATCTCTTCATATTGCTTCCTTAATCTATCTTTATGACTTTCTCGTCTTCCGCAAGCTCGATAATACCATTAAATTCCTCGGTCGCATCCTTTAGTATCTCTTCAGGATCAAAATGAGGCCATAGATGGGTAAGTATCAACTTAGAGACAGCCGCGCCGTTCGCTAATTTGCCGGCCTGCAAGCCATTCAAGTGGGCGACACCATCGTTTATATCCCTGGTCAGGCTTGCCTCACATAAAAATATATCCGCGCCCGCGGCAAGATCTATAAGGCGCTCGTCGTAAGCGGTATCCGACGTATAGAATATCTTTTTTCCACCCCTGGTTATCGTCAGGGCGAAAGTCGGGGGAAGATGGGGTACCTCATCAGCTCCGACCTCAATATCTCCGATCACAATGCGTTCGCCATCGCTGATTTCACGCCAGTTGAACACACTATCGAAGCCTTCAATATTAGAATCAGACGATAATGAGAGTATCTTCTCTTTCGAGCCGGCGGGCGCAAAGACCTTGATAGGCAGCTTATCCTTCTCTGCGGAAAATTGAAGATAATACCTGAGCGGAAAGATATCGGTAAAATGATCGGGATGCATATGGCTGATGAAGATAGCGTCTAACCGACCCGGGTCTTGCCATTTGAAAAGCTTGCTAAGACTTCCCGGCCCGATATCTAACAATATTTTATTCTTTTCGGTCCTTACAAGGTAGCTATTGCAAGCACCACCCGGTCTCGGATAGGTCCCTGAGCTCCCTATAATTACAAGTTCCAAACCTATCCCCCTGCTATGTCACCATCTTTTGATCCAATATGTTTTTTTCGACGCGTCTTATCTCTCTACCTAAAAACCTGCTCCCGATCGACTTGAAGGACTGGACATCCCCCGACGAGATAAAACGATCGGCGGGATGGGCCTTATCTGTCCTCAACTGATCCTTGCGTTCGAGGATCATCTTTACCTCAATGGCAGTTTCCTCAGCCGAGCTGATGATGTCTATTTTGTTTCCGCAGACTTTTGTAAGCATGCCTTTAAGTAAGGGGTAGTGGGTACATCCGAGTATCAGGGTGTCGATGTGAGCCCTTAAAATCGGTGTAAGATAACCTTTAGCCACAGTATAAGATGCCGTATTATAAAAATTAGCATCAGAGACCAAGCCCTTTTCAACGATCTCGACAAGTTTTGGACAAGACGCAGAATATACGGTGACCCCGGCGTCCAAAGATCTTACGGCGTTAGAATATGCTCTACTGTCTATTGTACCCTTGGTGCCTATCACGCCGACCTTTCGATTTCTGGTGACCATGACGGCACCTCTAGCACCCGGCTCAATAACCCCGACGATAGGGATATCAAAAGCCTGCTGCGCTTCAGTCAGGGCGGCGGCGGTACCGGTATTACAAGCTATCACAATGAGTTTGACGTTTTGACCGATGAGAAATTCTATAATATTAAAAACAAATGACTTGACCTCTTCGAGCGGCCTCGGCCCGTAAGGAACCCTTAAGGTATCGCCAAAATAGATGATGTTTTCATTAGGGAGCTCTTTCTCGATCTCCGAAAAAACTGTTAGTCCCCCGACGCCTGAATCAAATATCCCGATTGGCCTGTTTTTCAAATACATTTCCCATCTATCGATCGCTAAGTTTTTTCTGTTTTCATTTTAGCTTAACCACTTCACTTTAAAAGATTAAATTATTTATTACCCGTCTAAAAAAAGTCTGGAGTGAAGAGTCAGAAGTCAGGAGGGAAAAACATAAAGCGGTGGGTGGCGCAAGAGCAGAAAAAAGAGTCGCGGGTGAACGAAGGGGCTGAAAGATTCGAGGGTGACGGGGATGAGAAAGTTTGGAGTCTAAAGGGAAAAGTAAAGTCTGGAGGGAAAAACATAAAGCGGTGGGTGGAGAATGAAATGCGAAAAAAGTGATTCCAAGTGTCGGAGATTGCGACGGCTGAAGTGGTGATTGCCTTGCAATGACGAGATATAGAAAGAGCGGAAAGCCGATAGCAGATTAAGGGGTCGGAGATAGTGACGACCGGTGTTCGGGAGACGCTCGCTAGACGCGTCTCTACATGTAATGACGATTGGCATCCACAACCTTGTCTTCGCGAGGTAAAGCTCGTTCAACCGTCGCGATCTCTCACTTTCACATTTCAAAGCCGGAGACGCATACACTAGTGAAATCAGTTGTCGGAGATTACGACGTCACCAAGAGCAGGTTCCTCGTAATGACGTTTTGGGTGATGACGGAATGAGAAAGTCTGGAGTGAAGAGTCTGGAGTCTGGAGGGAAAAGAGTGAAGGCGGTGGGTGTAGAATCGGGAGCAGAAATACGAGTCGCGCGTGAACGAAGGGGCTGAAAAAATTCGAGGGCGCCGGAGATGGAAGAGTCTGGAGTCTAAAGTGATTGTAAGGAGTAAGAGAGTAAGGCGTAAGCGGTAATAGATTCCAGGGCGTCAAAGTCTGGAGGGAAAATCATAAAGCGGTGGGTGGAGAATCGGGAACTAAAAGGTGATTCCAAGTGTCGGAGATTGCGGCGGCTGAAGTAGTGGTTGCCTAGCAAAGACAGGTGGCGTAGAGAGAACAGAAAGCAGAGAGCCGAGAGCAGATTTCACCTGTCATAGTTACATATATCGCTAAATGCGGGCTCCTAGTAATAATGGCATTGCGCGACTGTCGCGATCTTTGGCCCCTCAAATCTGTCGCAATCGGTCAATATTTAAAAATCGACAGTCTTATCGTCGTTACGAGGAGTGAGTGACGAAGCATAGAAAGCGCAGAAAGCAGAGAACCGACAACAGATTCGAGTACGGGATTCGACCAGTGTTCGAAGACGCACGCACCAAAGATGTACACGAGTCGCGATCTTCGACCCTTCAAATCTTTCGCAACCGGTCAATATTTAAAATTTAATATTTACATTTTACAACTTACAATTCGAGAAGCTGCTTTTCTTCGAGTTATCCATTACCCGTAACTGTTTTCCCGACTATCTCGTCTAGGTTGTTACCCATAAAAGCAATAAGATGCGCCGCGGCTGAGAAAATGTCGGCAATATCCATCTCCTTTAAACCGATCTGCAAAAGAGTCTCTTTATTTATGCCAGCGAATCGACTGCCGCCTGTCGATCGCCTCTCATCCGCTCGACCATCCTTGACCCTTAGCACGGCCCCCAGTGGCAAGATCCGGCTTCCGCTTCTGCCGATGAATACCCTGACGTCACATGGGATACCTACCTCTTGCCAACCGGATGAACTCGTTTCGATCGCCTTACTGATCGTATAAGGATAAGGATCAGCTTTTAAAACATCGTTTTTCGCAAACGACCGGAGACTCACGTTAAGCTTTCCTCTTACGTCCTCAGTTTTTGAGATCAACTCAGCGGCGTGGCGCGACCCACCCCCATGCGGCGTCAAGACGATATTAGCGAATTCCTCCAGAGCTTCTTCAACCACTTTAACCGTTTCATTAAAATCTTTGCCGACTCTCCATTTTATCGGCTCTACGTCAAAGGTAGCGAGTTGTTCACTGATAGCGTCCGCCGCCCTATAAATCAAAAATCGATCTTCAGTAATGCCGCACAAGGCATTGATGATCACCGTTTTTGAATCTATCAATGTTGACCTTTGCTTATCCCTCTTCAAGTGCGACAACACTTCGCTGCCGACCAACATATCGATGGGATTACTATCAAAATATACGCGATCGCTAGATACAGTAAGCTTTGGCAGTATATCGTCGTAGGACCCAAGAGCAATAACCGGGTTCTTTAGATTTTCTTTTCTAGCGACTTCTTCTACGCCGACTAGAGCGCACTTATCAAAGCCTTTTGATAGAAAAATCTGCCTTAGGTTCTGTGCCAGGCAGTATTTTTCGTAATAAGCTTCGTCTTCATTTGGGTGAGCGATCAAGACCAAAGGATTACGCGATTTCGTAAATAAGAGAGATTCTAAGATCGAATCGTTGGCCATCTGCCAAAACATCTTAGGTAGTGACGAAAAATTACTACCCGATGCGCCCTGGGCGTCAACCGCGTAAAATTTTCTCTTCCCCTCCCGATCACCGATAATGAAATCTACGGCACCGGCGAAGAAATTGGGTTCTTTTAATTTATTCAGATTTCTAAAATATAGATACTGCGATGAAAGGCGGACTAATTTCGAGGTCAGATCCTGATCTTGGCTATCCCTAAGAGACTTGAGCGACGATTGTCTATATCCCTTATATAGAATTGAGTTATCTACAAAGTGCTCTACTTCGACTAAATCGATATAGCTCATAATAATTCGCTTTCGTTTGCAGTAAAATTATTCAAAGCGTCTCTACACTAATCGTCTTTGCGAGGCGACAACACCGTCGACCGTCGCATCTCGTACTTTCTCATGGTTAACATACGCTTTCACTCGTCCTAATCTCCGATCCCGGTCATTCTGAGTGCTAGCGAGAATCTCCCGCACCCTCACTCCTAACTCTCTCACTTCTTACGTAGACCCCTCAAATTTTTTCGCAACCGGTCAATATTTAATATTTATTTTTTCAATATACAATCGACGGTTTTATCGTCGTTACAAGGAGCCCTATTCTTGGACGGCGTCGCAATCTTAAGGCGACGAGGCAACGAGCTCTAGCTCGAGATTATTTTTACCCCGAACTGCCGACGCCTAGGCCCGTCGAATTCACAAAAAAAGATGGCTTGCCACGTACCCAGATATAAGCGCCCGCTTTCGATCGGGATGACTGCGGAGCAACCCACTAAAGTAGATTTTATGTGTGCAGCCGAGTTGCCTTCAAGATGGTCATAGCCATCACTGTGGGGGATGATCTCACCCAGTTTTCTAGTTATATCCTTTGGCACTGACGGATCCGCGTTTTCATTAACGGTAACAGCGGCAGTCGTATGTGAGACATAGATCAAACATAGGCCAGAATCAATTTTACTTTCACTTACGACTTTATCAACTCGCGCGGTAATATCGATAAATTCATCTCTGGACTTCGTCTCCAGATGGCTGATCTTCATATTAAATCCCAACCGACCCGTTTTTAATAT
>SDBV01005189.1_pt1 | contig 18451 bp, 12 predicted proteins | sample 2277081 | NCBI WGS metagenome assembly SDBV01 (sample SAMN10402039, study PRJNA504765) | marine sediment metagenome | isolation source: marine sediment core GS10_PC15, 223 cmbsf | place: Arctic Ocean: Southern Knipovich Ridge | collected 2010 | reverse complement strand
TCTCCACAAGGGATACACTCCTATGCGGTAATCCGATCCATCTTCGACACCTGTAATAAAAACGGATTTACTTTTTTTGATTCTCATAAACTAAATCTCAGCCTTTGAGACCTGAGTAGTTACGTCTTTTGAAAGAAATGGATCATTTCCTGGAAATGAATTCTGTTTATGCCGAATATTTCAATGTGGATCCTCCCGCAAGAGCAGCATACCAGGTTTGCCGGCTTCCCCTCGATGTGCTTATTGAGATAGAAGCAATAGCCATGAAATAAAAAGTCCGGAACTGCTGACAGCACCGGACTTTTCAATTAATCATTTTTAGGTTAAGCTATTCAGCAATAATCTCAAAAGGAATATCAACCTTAACTTCCTTGTGTAATTTGACACTGGCAGTATAGCTGCCAATTTCCTTAATCAATTCTTCCTTGATTGTGATGTCCTTACGGTCTATCTCGAAGCCTTCCTCTTTCAGTGATTCAGCAAGTTGTATCGTATTTACAGAACCAAAGATCTTCCCTTTGGTGCTTGTTTTGGCACCGATAGTGAGTTTAAGTTCCTTCATCTTTTCAGCAATTGCTTCAGCTTTCTTTCTGATTTGTTCTTCCTTATGAGATCTCTGTCTGAGAATTTCCTCATGCATTCTACGAACTGAAGCGGTGGCATTTACTGCGAGTCCTTTGGGAATAAGAAAGTTTCTTGCATAACCATCTTTTACGGTTATGATGTCGTCCTTATGTCCGAGACTGGGAATGTCTTCTTTTAATATTATATTCATGACAAGTCCTCCTGTTTCTTATTTCATTAAATCTGTAACATAAGGTAGAAGAGCAATATGACGAGCTCTTTTAATTGCCCTTGACACTTTGCGCTGATACTTTAGCGAAGTTCCGGTAAGCCTTTTGGGAAGGATTTTCCCCTGTTCGTTCAAAAATTTCTTGAGGAACTCAGGGTCCTTGTAATCGATGTATTTGATCCGGTTCTTTTGGAATCGGCAATACTTTTTCTTTTTGATCTCTACCGTTGGGGGTGTGAGATACCTGATTTCTGACTGGTTTTGTGCCATAGTTTATTCCTCCGTAACTTTTTGTTTTTCAGCCTTTCTGTTTCTTTTCTTTTCTGCCCAAGCCACTGCATATTTGTCAAGGCTGACGGTAAGGAAGCGGATAATGCGTTCGTCCCTCTTGAATTCTGTTTCAATTTTACTAATGAGTCCCCCATCAGCCTTATATTCAATAAGGTAATAAAAACCGGTCGACTTTTTCTGAATTGGATAGGCCAGCTTGCGGAGCCCCCAGTTCTCTTCATGTACAATCTCTGAACCATTGCTGGTCAGGATCGTTTTGAACTTGTCGACCGTTTCCTTCATCTGACTTTCAGACAAAACGGGAGTTGTAATGAAAACGGTTTCGTACTGGTTCAACATTTTTAAAGATTTGATTATTAATAATGAGCGCACAAAATTAGAAACTTTTACCAAATGAACAAAAAAAAAACACCTTGGAAGCTATGCGGGTAATTAGTAATTTTAGCCGCATGGATAATTTCATTGTATCTGCACGGAAATACCGCCCCGAAACTTTTGCCTCCGTAGTCGGACAATCATCAATAACCGGTACTTTAAAATCTGCAATCCAGAAAAAGCAGCTAGGACATGCATATCTCTTTTGCGGTCCCCGTGGAGTTGGTAAAACAACCTGTGCCAGAATATTTGCCAAAACAATTAATTGTATGAACCTAGGGGCGGATGCAGAGCCCTGCAATTCCTGCGAATCTTGCCTTTCCTTTAACGAGTCAAGAGCTTTTAATATTCATGAGCTTGACGCTGCATCCAATAATTCAGTTGAGGATATAAGGAATCTTACCGAACAGGTCAGGATCCCTCCCCAAGTCGGCTTATACAGTATATATATAATAGATGAGGTCCATATGCTGTCAGCATCTGCATTTAATGCATTTCTGAAAACCCTGGAAGAGCCTCCTGCACATGCGGTTTTTATCCTTGCTACTACAGAGAAACATAAGATAATACCAACCATACTTTCAAGGTGTCAGATCTTTGATTTTAATAGAATCCGGGTTGAAGACATTGTAAAATACCTTGAATACATCTCCGGACAGGAGGGTATCGAATATGAGCCGGATGCATTCAATGTGATTGCACTTAAGGCCGATGGTGCTATGCGGGACGCGCTTTCTATCTATGACCAGATGGTAAGTTTTTCAGGTAAGACCATCAGCTATAAGGATGTAATTGACAATCTGAATATACTTGATTATGAGTATTATTTCAGGCTTACTGATACCTGTCTTTCTGGGATGTCAGGAGAAACATTAATGATTTTCGATGAAATCCTTGCAAAAGGTTTCGATGCTCATAATTTCCTTTCCGGTTTCAGCTCACATCTCAGAGACCTGCTCGTAAGCCAGGACGAAGTGACACTTAAACTTCTGGAGGTAGGGGCAGGGATACGTGAGAAATATCGGTCCCAGGCCAAACAATCAGGCCAGGATTGGCTATATGCCGCCCTGGATGTTTTGGGAACAGCTGATGTTTCTTTTAAATCAAGCAGGAACCAGAGACTACACGTAGAACTTGCATTACTCCGCTGCTGTCGCCTTCAGGGTGATCCAAAAAAAAAAGCACTGAATAGCAAAACGGAGATTGCAGAAAAAAATCCGGATGAAGTTCAATCAGTAACAGAGGATAAGCATGTTGCAAAGGCTGATCCCGAAAAAGTTGATATTTCTACCCCGGAGTCTCCCACCCAAGCAGCCGAAATACGTAAGGCTGATCCTGAGCCTGAAGCCGGGACAGACACTAAGTCTGAAGCCAGGACAGAGCCTGAGCCCAATGTCAAGACTGACCAAGAACCCTCTGTTAAGACAAAGCCGGAGCCTGCTGTCAGGACTGAACCGAAGCCAGAAGCAAGGACTGATCCGGAGCCAGATGTTAAGACAGAGCCGGAGCCTGCTGTCAGGACTGAATCGAAGCCAGCAGCAAGGACTGATCCGAAGCCAGATGTTAAGACAGAGCCGGAGCCTGCTGTCAGGACTGAACCAGAATCTAAACCCGAACCTGAACCCGGAAAGATCCCCCCTTCAACGACCCAGCGTTCATCATGGCGAGGACCCGGAGATCTTCCTTCCATTAAAGATGCTATTAACGGAGTTCAAAAGAAGAAGTCAGATGATAAAGATGAGGAGGAGAAGGAGAAGAAGGAGAAGAAGGAGATTCCGGTTTTAACCAATCCTTTCACCCAGGATGATCTTATTAAACACTGGCATGCATTTACCGATAGCATTAAAGACGAAAAACCCAGGATGGCTAACAGCCTGAAACACCATCTGCCTTTACTCGGTGATGCATTGCAGATAGAGCTTGAGCTGAGTAATTCAGCACAGCTTGAAGAATTTACAAGGGATATTAAACCGGATCTCACCGGCTACCTGCAAAAGGCCCTGCAGAACAACCAGTTTAAACTTTTACCCGTTGTCAGTGAGGAAGAGGAACAGAAAAACACTCTTTATACTTCAAAAGAGAAATATGATCATATGCTGAAGAAAAATCCAGAATTAGGAAAGCTGAAGGAACGGTTTAACCTTGATTTTGAATAAGCTTTTATTAATTTTGAACACACTAAACTAAATCACATTATGGAAGGACAAAAAGTAACCATACAAAACGGACAGATACAAGTACCTGACGATCCGGTAATCCCATTTATTGAGGGAGATGGAACAGGTCCGGACATATGGGCGGCCTCAGTGCGGGTTTTTGATGCCGCAGTTGAAAAAGCATATGGGGGAAAAAGAAAGATTGTTTGGAAGGAAGTACTTGCAGGGGAAAAATCGTTTAAGAAAACAGGCGAGTGGCTCCCGAAGGAAACACTGGATATTCTCAGAGAGTATCTTGTCGCCATTAAGGGACCACTGACTACCCCGGTTGGAGGAGGTATTCGTTCCCTTAATGTAGCACTCAGACAGATCCTCGACCTTTACACCTGCTTGCGTCCTGTGCGCCATTACCCGGGTGTTCCAAGTCCCGTAAAAGATCCTACAACAACAGATATGGTTATTTACAGGGAGAACACTGAAGATATTTATGCCGGTATTGAATGGCTCAGTGGAACAGAAGAAAACCAGAAGGTTAAGGATTTCCTGCAAAAGGAAATGGGAGTTACCCAAATCCGCTTTCCGGAATCAACCTCCATTGGTATCAAGCCAATTTCCAAGGAAGGGACATTCCGTCTTGTAAGGGCTGCAATTACTCATGCTCTGAATCATAACCTGCCTTCAGTTACCCTGGTTCACAAGGGAAATATTATGAAATTCACCGAGGGACAATTTAAACTCTGGGGGTATGAGGTAGCGGAGAAAGAATTTGGTGATAAGGTGTTTACCTGGCTCGAGTATGACAGGATTGCAGAAAAGGATGGTACGCCCGCTGCCAATAAAGCACAGGATGAAGCCCTTGCCGGAGGGAAGCTATTAATTAAAGATGTTATAGCCGACGCTTTCCTCCAGCAGATACTTACCAGGCCGGCCGAATATTCAGTGATTGCAACAATGAACCTTAACGGTGATTATATATCGGATGCACTTGCGGCCATAGTGGGTGGAATAGGAATCGCGCCCGGTGCTAATATTAATTATGAAACGGGACATGCAATTTTTGAAGCTACACATGGAACAGCACCAAAATATGCGGGACAGGATAAGGTTAATCCGGGGTCTGTAATACTATCCGGTGTCCTTATGTTCGAATACATGGGCTGGCAGGAACCGGCTGACCTGATTATTAAGGGACTCAAGGCAGCCATCGCAAGTAAGAGGGTGACCTACGACTTTGAGCGTCTCATGGAAGGTGCCACAAAATTGAAATGTTCTGAATTCGGGACTGAAATTATCAAGAATATGTAATCATCCTTTTGAAAATAAACTTTAACAGAACAGAAATGTTACAAAAAAAAGTAGAAGATATTCTCAATGTACAGGTGGATAAGGAAGGTTACTCTTCCCATCTGTATCTATCCATGGCTACATGGGCGGAAAACCAGGGACTCGGAGGTATTGCCGAGTGGTTATACCTGCAGGCTGAGGAGGAACGCATGCACATGCTGAAATTGATCAGATATATAACTGAGCGGGATGGACAGGCAAAGATCATTACCGTCAAGGAACCACCTGCTGAATTCGGCTCTGCAGGTGAAATATTTGAAAAGGTGTTTGAGCACGAAAGATTCATAAGTGCTTCAATCAATGAGATAGTGCAGGTATGCATCGAGGAAAATGACCATACCACACATAGCTGGATACAGTGGTTTGTCACTGAGCAGATTGAAGAGGAGGCCTCCGTTAAATCAATCATTGACAGGCTTAAGCTGGCCGGGGACCATCTTTACATGTTCGACCGTGATATTTTGGGAATGCGCTCAGGGGGAGGGGAGGCCCCAGCAGAGTAAGGTTTCAGAAAGGCTTCGGCAATCTATGTTGAAGGATACTCAGGTTTGTTTTACCAGTCAGGCTCCTATTCCACCTTCTTCATTTTTTTGGAAAGGACAAGGGATTGTATTTTTTTTTCAAGGGATTTTAGTGCTTGCGGAGCACCATAGTAATCCATGATCCTCTTTTCCTTTCCCTCTTTTCGGTAGGTGAGGTATACAGTTGGGAGATCCGTGACATTTTTATAGTACCGGTCTTCAAGATCGTAAAATCCGACCTCTTCAAATGAAGATATCAGTCTACTGAGCTCGTCGGTGGAAATCCGGAAAGTAAAAAGTCCCACATAGTCCGTATTCTCTACTCCTTTGAAAAGGCCATTACCATCTCCGTCAATTTTTACGGTATATACAGGACACTGGCCGTAGCAGGATGTTTTCTCCATTTCAATGAGGAGTTTATCTGCTGTAAATTTTGAACTGCCCGTACAGGAAATTATCTGCAGGGAAACAAAAACTATTAAAAATGCGTTAATACCCCTGAGACAACTGATTTTATAGTACATAATGCTAATTTTACAGTTAATTTAGACTTCGCGAATATATTCAAAAATAGAAAAATAGTATGAAAAAGTGGATGATGGTGTTGCTGGCAGCCTCAGTTTTGTTGCAGGGGACTTTAAATACAGTCACGGCACAGCATAAGCACCGTACCGATAAAGAATCTCATAAGATAATCTGTTATTATTCGGATTCACTGAATGTGGGATATTTCCCCCCTCCCGAGGCTTATACCTCAAGACTTAAATCGGGACAGGAAGCCGGGGCAAAATTTAATTTTATAATCGTGAATTCACCTTCATCCCTGCTCTTACCAGCTCTTCAAAAAGCAGGTGAAATCTGGGGGTCTCTTATTTATTCACCAGTGCCTATTACAGTCAAGGTGGTGTTTTCAGATCTCGATGAGGGGGTGCTGGGTGCAACTTCTCCGGCATGGCCTCCGTACATTCTTGACAATAATGGATACCTGGGTAAAAGGGTTTATACTCAGGCGCTTGCAGAAAAACTACTTCAGAGGAACCTGAACGGGAATGAATATGATATGCTAATGGAATATAGTGAGAACCTGAGCTGGTATTTTAGGACAGATGGAGAAACACCGGATGACAGGTATGATTTCCTTTCAGTGGTACTTCATGAAATGGCTCATGGACTCGGCTTCTACGGTTATCATTCAGTAGATGAACAGGGTATTGGTTATGGTCTGAGCATTCCGAGTGTTTTTGACGGATTCCTGGAAAACGAATCAGGAGAAAAAATTTCCGATACACTTGTTTTTCCTAACCCATCCAAAAAGCTTGGCGAAGCACTCACATCACCCCCTGTAATATTCAAAAGTCCCATAATAACAAGAGAACTCCCGGGAGAAGAACCCGGTCCCAATATGTTTATCCCCTCAACATGGAAAGCCGGAAACAGCCTCTATCATTTGGAAACCAGATATCAGTTGGTTAATCATGGAGTAGATGCACTGATGACCTTTTCTACGGGTACAGGGCCCTCTCCCCATGATCCCGGTCCCATTGCAACCTACATGATGTTTGAGATGGGATGGGTGCATACCTATATCCTTCATGATACATTAAAAGACAGGGAGACAATTAATGAGCCGTTTACAGTTTCAGCATCAATTTATGGAGATATGGGGATTCAGGACGGATCACAAAAACTATTCTATTCTTTTAATGGATTTCAGTCCCTCGATTCCGTCGCAATGACCGGTACGGGCAGTGAGTACAGTGCTGATATCCCGGTTCCATCTGTTGGTACCACAGTTAATTATTATATTATGACCCTGGATACATTCAGCCGGGTATACAGCATGCCTGCCAATGCACCTTCAAATTCTTTTGGGTTTGAAGTCGGACCGGATAATTCCCCTCCTTCGATAACTCATACCCCCATACAATTTATTCTTACAACATATGATACGGTTGAGGTTAAGGCAGGGATATGGGATAATCTGGGACTTGATATTACCCAGGTTGAATACAAGATCAACGATGTGGATCAGACTCCTGTTAACCTTGAATTTGATACCCTCTCTGATTATAAGGGATACTTTATTTTCGGTCCTGAAAATGTAAAGGCGGATGATATAATTAAATATCGCATAAAGGCAGTGGACGGTTCGGTCTCAAAACATACAACCTATCATCCTGCAACAGGATATCATGAATTCAAGGTTGAAGATGTACCACCTTTTGTAGATTATTATTATAACGATCTTGAATCCGGCATTGAAGACTTTCTGGTTGACAGGTTCTACCATAGCAAACCGGCTGGGTTCTCATCCTATGGACTGCATACCGACCATCCATATCCATCTCCGAATACAGACGATGGGAGAGATCAGGTCTTTGCACAACTTAAAGTACCTGTCCGGCTGAACCCGGGTATGATGCAGCTTAGTTTTGATGAAATAGCCTATATTGAAGATGGTGATCCAGGATCCAAATGGGGTGATGAAAATTTTTGGGATTATGTAATCATTGAAGGATCAAAGGATGGTGGAAATTCCTGGCAACCGTTTATTCTGGGTTACGACTGCCGTTACTGGTCAGCCTGGTCAAACGATTTCACAGATCCTAACAAGCAGAATCCAGCAGCTTACCTTTCGACGGCCGTTCCCGATGAGTCCCAAATGAGGCAGCACCGGGTAAACCTGTTTTCTTCTTCGCATTTCGAGGAAGGAGATATTGTTCTTATCCGTTTCCTTCTTGTTATAGACCCCTATCAGTCTGGTTGGGGATGGGTGATCGATAATATTGAAATCAAACCTCTTGTTACCGGCACAGGGGATATCTCCATAGTGTCTGATGCTATTGAATTATTCCCAAATCCTACTACTGGGATACTTACGGTAAACATGCAGCTGATGAAAGAGGAGAACGCGCTGAATATTAGCCTATTGGATATGACCGGGAGGCAGATATTTACTGAATCATATGCTTCGCCCGGCCTGAGTTTTAGCCAGTATTTTGAGCTTGGAGATCTTCCGAATGGGGTTTATGTGATGAAATTTTCCTCCGGCAACCAGTCGATCATGAAAAAAGTAATCCTGGCAAGATAGGTTTCATCCTATCCGGCCAGGATCTATTCTTGTTCTATAATTCTGAGGGCTATCTTTTTACCAGCTTTCTGTCCATGATGCGGTTTCCATCCATAACACGGAGATGATAAATACCTCCAGGCTGATTACTTATATCAAGTCTTGTGAGGATTTCCCCACGAATGCCTTGGAATTTTTTATGCATAATCAATTGTCCGTTAAGGTTATACAACAAAATCTCAATATCCGATGAACCTGCATCCTTAAGGTGAATGTTGAACACATCAGTCCCGGGATTCGGATAGACATTAAGCGCAGCATCGCCCTTTCCATAACTTTCAATTTCTTCCTCTCCCGTAAAGTAGCCATACAGGCTGAGCTCAAAACTTCCTTTTGCACCGCCGAAACTTCCGTCAATCTGCAAATAGTACTTTTCGCCTGGAATGACTTCGAGACCATCAATTGTACCTGAAAGTCCCTCGGGAACAGTTTCATTATAATCATCGTTGGCAGCTTTAAGACTGTCCTTTATAATGTTAATGCAGTTATCGGCACGGTAGACAGCGATCTGGTTATCCATACCGTCAATACCTGTTGTACGTATGGAGGCCAGTCCGGTTTCAGGACCGTAAAAATAGAACCAGAGGGAATTGTTCACCTGCACCCCATCTTCGTAACACCAGGTCATAGGCTTCAGGCAATCTCCACCTCCCTGACCCTCATCCGGGGCCGGCTCATCCTCTTGCGCGCTGGCAAATTCAGTCGAGAATATTCCAGCCGTTCCGCCGGGTCCTATCAATAATGCATCGCACATATCATCATTTGTTGGCTTAAATGTGGAATTCACTATAATGGTATCTGTGCCTGCACAAAGTCCCTGGGTACCACTAACAATTAAAGCATAGGTCCCAATATCCGGGGGTGTTACAATAACAGTCTGCCCGGATGACTGATCCAGGATGTTTGAAGGAGTCCAGGCATAATTGTCTGCTCCATAGGCAGTGATCTCAGCGGATTCACCAAATGGAAATGCAATTTTCGAACTTAGGATATTAACGCGAATTGCCACACCTACATCGACAATATCATGGCGTATGGTAGTGTCAGCACCTCCCGGACCATTGACGATCAGGGTAACGGTTTTCGTTCCCTGGGTCGTATATTTCACAGTATGGGGTCCCTTGGTATCAGCAGTGGCAATATCAGATCCCTCACCAAAGTCCCACGAAAAAGAAGTGGCCTCGTTGTTTTCAAGATAGGTATACACAACCTCTGAAGAAATACAGGCCTGAGTTTTATTGGCAGTAAATAAGGCACGTGGGCCATCTGTTTTCTTTGCATAAGCCCTGACTGTAAGATTAAAACCACCTCCTGTTGCTTCAAAAAATGTGGATCTCCAGGCTCCGGCCTCTTCCCTTTTAAACCAATTAGCGTCTGGATTGTATATGGGATCGCTAAATCCCGGATCAACGGACTCAACCGGATAATTGACCTCATTATTACCAACTTCCCGTTTAACCTCGACATAGAAATCATCCTCCACCTTTACTGGAAGGGCGAAAGTATAAATTCCCGGAATCTCCACGTAAATTCCACTCCTGCTGCCAATCAGGTTAGACAGGTTCTCACCGTCAAAATCATCATAGACATTAAAATCCAGCACCGTTTCAGGTTCAGGGACTGCAACCCCTACATGGGTAACAAGATGGGAGGAAAGTACATTGAATTTTGCCAGTTCAAAAAATTGAGATGTATTGGGAGCAGGGATTGTTCCGGTGAACCCGAGTTCATCGTGCATGAATATGGTATCCACATCATTGTTTTCCCATCGTACAGGGAAATAAGCCATCTCGTCTCCTGCAAACTGTGAATCCTGGTAGGAAATATAGAAGAATCCATTGTCTCCCCAGCCTGTACCCCATGAGTTCTTGACGATCCAGGCACCCGTTCCCCCGGCTGTGGTCTTGGCATCATCCCATCCGCACACAAGTACGGCATGATTTGCGGCGTTATTCCCTGCATAATTATAGGTATTATCACTCGCATTGAAACTTCCCCCACTGACATCCCAGTGAATTCCCACGTAAACAGCACCATAATAGTATACAGTGTGTTTCAACAGTTCAAAATCACGTACAGGAAGCCAGCGTGAATCGGGTATCAGTGCGGCCGGTTCCAGGTCATCCTTACAGGGGTGAATATCAACGTTATAGGGATCGTCCTCTTCAAGTACAGGCCCATTTAGGCGGGTCAGGTAGGCACTGTTTACAAACTGGTTTGCTCCCTGGCCGTATCCCCAGTTCTCCTCATCGAATCCATAACAGGCAGCCAGGTTCTGCTCCGAGAGATCAACCTCGGGAAACCCCATGCTTAGCCATCTTGACTCAATTGAACCGATGCTTGAAAATGCTGTACAGTTTCCACCATAATTCCCTTCTCCCTGATTTTTTGCCCCCGTTACTCGTTCCTCGAGTCTCAGATCTAACATTGCTGGCAATGCGGCTGCACTTTTATAGCGCATGTCGCTTGCCGGCCTTTTCTGATAGTTTATTTTAAAAGGTGCGGGTTTGTAACCCAGGAAATATTCAGGATCGCCGGGTAAAACCTGGCTTTTGAGGTCTGAATTCGGGCCTGTACCGGACTGTGGGTAGGCTATAGCGCTTACCAGACAAAAGAGAATAAGATGCAGAACTGTCTTTTTCATAGGTCTGTTATTATATGATCCAAATACAATATTACAAAATAATCAAATTATGCCATAAATCAGGCGGATAATCACTGCTTTTTTTAGTTGGGGATATTCTGTAAAATAAACTAATTTTACAGGCGTTAAAATTGAAGAGTAAAGAATAATATAATGAGCATTGTAGAAAAAGTAGTAGGTAAGTTTCTTGGTTCAAAGTCAGATCGGGATCTCAAGTCGCTCCAGCCTTATGTTGAAAAATTCAATACAGAGACTGCAATCGTAGAGAAAATGAGCAATGATGAGCTCAGGGAAGCTTCAGTGCAACTGAAGGATAAGATCCGGGGATCTGTCGCTGAGGAGCAAAAGGAGATCGATGATTTAAAAGTTAAAATGGAAGATCCTCAGATGGATGTGGAGGAGAAGGAAAGGATCTATGACCAGATTGAAAAACTTGAAAAAGATATTGATGATAAGCTCATTCAGTCCATGGATGAATCCATCCCGCTTGCATTTTCCATAATAAAGGAGACTGCCCGCAGGTTTAAAGACAATGATTACCTGGAGGTTGTGGCAAACGATTATGACAAGGACCTGGCTGCGGGACGTGACAGCCTTGTGATAAAAGGAGATAAGGCACAGTGGATGAGTGAATGGATGGCCGGGGGAACTATGATTACCTGGGATATGGTACACTATGATGTCCAGATGATCGGTGGAGTAGTACTCCATGAGGGTAAAATTGCAGAGATGGCTACAGGGGAAGGGAAAACCCTGGTTGCTACCCTGCCGGTTTTTCTTAATGCCCTGAGCGGGAGGGGAGTTCATATCGTTACCGTTAACGACTACCTGGCAAAACGGGATGCTGAATGGATGGGACCTCTGTACGAGTTTCACGGACTAAAAGTGGATTGTATCGATAAGCACCAGCCCAATTCAGATGAAAGGCGCAAAGCATACCTGGCCGATGTAACATTCGGCACGAATAATGAATTTGGATTTGATTACCTGCGTGACAATATGGCCAAGTCGCCTGCAGACCTTGTTCAGAGGCCCCATAATTACGCCATTGTTGATGAGGTAGACTCTGTTCTTGTAGATGATGCGAGAACACCCCTGATCATTTCCGGTCCCGTTCCAAGGGGCGATGACCAGCAGTTCCAGGAGATGAAACCCAAGATTGAGAAGATTGTAAATGCCCAGCGAAAGTTTATCAATACCATCCTTCCCCAAGCCAAGCAGAGCCTGAGCAAAGAGGATAAAGAGGATAGCGAACAGGCCGGACTTCTAATGCTGCGGGCATTCAAAGGATTGCCTAAAAACAAGGCACTTATCAAGATGCTGAGCGAGGAAGGAAATAAGTCCCTCATGCGGAAGACCGAGAATTTTTATATGCAGGAGAACAGTAAGAATATGTTCAAGGTTACAGATGAGCTGTTCTTTATAATTGACGAAAAGAACAACAGCATAGAGTTAACTGATAAGGGACTTGATCTGATCACCAGTTCATCCGATGATTCAGATTTTTTCATTTTGCCGGACATAGGTTCTGAGATTGCTGAACTTGAAAAATCCGAGATGTCAAGCGAGGAGAAGCTGAAAAAAAAGGACACTCTGCTTCAGGATTATGCAGTGAAGTCGGAGCGTGTACATACTATTAACCAGTTACTCAAAGCATATACTCTGTTTGAGCTGGATGTTGAATATGTTCTTATGGATAATAAGGTGAAGATTGTTGATGAGCAGACCGGACGTATCATGGAAGGGAGAAGGTATTCGGATGGACTTCACCAGGCCATAGAAGCAAAGGAAAATGTTAAGGTCGAAGCCGCAACACAGACTTTTGCCACAATCACATTACAGAATTATTTCAGGATGTATAAAAAGCTTGCCGGTATGACCGGTACAGCTGAAACGGAAGCCGGAGAACTCTGGGATATCTATAAACTGGATGTTGTGGTTATTCCGACAAACAGGCCTATTGTCAGAGATGACAGGGAGGACCTGGTTTATAAGACAGTACGTGAAAAGTACAATGCAGCTATCGAAGAGATCGTGAATCTTGTGAGAGGCGGAAGACCGGTACTGGTTGGTACCACTTCGGTAGAAATATCCGAACTATTGAGCCGCATGCTTAAGATCCGGAAAATCGATCATAACGTGTTGAATGCGAAGTTGCATGCCAGGGAAGCAGATATTGTTGCCGGAGCCGGGAAGGCCGGTGCCGTTACCATAGCTACCAATATGGCGGGTCGGGGGACAGATATAAAGCTTACTCGGGAAGTTGTTGCTGCTGGTGGACTAGCTATTATCGGTACGGAAAGACATGAGTCCAGGAGGGTTGACAGGCAGCTCAGGGGACGTGCAGGAAGGCAGGGAGACCCCGGATCCTCTCAGTTCTATGCATCCCTTGAAGATAACCTGATGAGGCTGTTTGGTTCGGACCGTATTTCAGGGGTTATGGATAGACTGGGACTCAAGGAAGGAGAGGTAATCCAGCATCCTATGATCAGTAAATCCATCGAACGGGCCCAGAAAAAAGTAGAAGAAAATAATTTCGGTATTCGAAAGCGTTTGCTTGAATACGATGATGTTATGAACTCACAGAGGGAGGTAGCCTATACCAAAAGGAAGCACGCCCTGCTGGGTGAAAGGCTCAGCCTTGATATTAATAATATGATGTTTGATGTATGCGAAAGCATTGTCTTCGACTGCCATGGGAATGTAGATTATTCTGAATTTTCTCTGGAGGTGCTCAGGTATCTTTCGGTCGAACCACCTGTCGATGAGTCTGAATACATGCAGTTGAATGCTAATGAGATAATAGATATGCTATATAAATCTGTTCGCAGCACCTATGAGCGAAAACAGCAGGTTATGGTCCAGCAGGCTTGGCCTGTGATTAGGGATGTCTTTGAGAAACAGGGCAAGGTTTATGAGAATATTGTTGTACCAGTCTCTGACGGGACAAAGGTATACCAAATACTGACAAACCTTCAGAAGGCTTATGAATCAGAAGGTCATGAAGTGCTTCGCGGGTTTGAGAAAACTACAAACCTGGTCACCATTGATGATACATGGCAGGAACACCTCAGGGAGCTTGACGATCTTAAGCAGTCTGTGCAGAATGCAAGTTACGAGCAGAAAGATCCCTTGCTTATTTACAAATTTGAATCCTTTGAATTATTCAAGGTTGCCGTGGATAAAATCAATAAGGATGTCGTATCAAGCCTTATGAAAGGGAACATTCCTCTTCGTGACAGCAGCCAGGTACAGCAAGGTACGGGTCCCCAGCGTCTCGATACGAGTAATATGCAGCAAACAAAGAGTGATGCTAGATCTGCTTACGATGGACCCGGTGAGGGAGGAGATCCCCAATCCCGTCAGCCGCAGAAAGTTGAACCCATCCGTACAGGTCGTAAAATTGGCCGGAATGAGATGGTCAAGGTGAGGTATCAGAATGGTAATATTGTGGAGGCCAAATACAAGAAAGTAGAACCGGATATTGTTAGCGGTGCCTGTGTTATTACTACTTAAATAGGTATGGACTTTATAAGATCTGAAAGCTTCATGTAGGTACTGCGACTTATCGGTGCAAGAGGCAACCTGACATGATTTTCACAAATATTCAAAATATTCAATGCTGCCTTGATACCGGAGGGACTGCCTTCTACAAACAATTGATCTATGATTTCAAGCAGGCTGAAATGTATTCTGCGTGCATCCTCCCATTTATTGTCCAATGCCAGTCTTACCATCTCTGAGAATTGCCTTGGGAATGCATTTCCGATAACTGATATTACACCAGCCCCGCCAAGACTTATCATAGGAAGGCTAAGTGCATCGTCACCGGAAATTAATTTAAAGTGACCGGGCTTCTTTGCGGCAATGGTCATAATTTGATTCATATCACCGGATGCTTCCTTTACACCAACAAATTTTTCACTTTCACATGCCAGAGCAAGTGTTGTGGCGGCAAGCATGTTTGAACCTGTCCTTGATGGCACATTGTAGATGATGATGGGCAGGGGACTTGCTTCGGCAACAGCCATGAAATGTGCATGGATACCTTTTTGTGAAGGTTTATTATAATGGGGGGAGGCTGTAAGTATTGCATCAACTCCTGATAAATCCCATCGGGCAATCTTTTCCAGAAGTGCGGAGGTATTATTGCCGCCAAGACCTGCCACAACAGGAATCCGGCCTTTATTAACATCAATAATATGCTTCAGAACGGATATTTGTTCATCTTCTGTCAGGACTGGTGTTTCACCGGTTGTGCCAAGGGCAACAAGGTATTCCACTTTGTTGTTGATTACGTGCTCAATAACATCTGAAAGCGCCCTGAAATCAACATTATCATCCTTTTTAAATGGGGTGACAAGGGCTACTCCCGTACCGTCGAAATTTGGATATTGCATGCTTTAATAATGTCTATTACAAATATAGGTAAATTAAATTTGAGTGTTCAAGGGAACCACGAAAGCAGGTAGCCATGAGAGGTATCAGGCCTGGCTTTTTGTATGAAGAATGGATAGATAATGCTTAATCTGGTCGATAAGGTAGGATACAGATTTATTGTCCTTAATATCAATCATCAGGTCATACTGGTTGACTTCACGGTAGCGTCCTATTTTATAAGCTGCGGGAGATAAGCTTACAATGTAATTTAAAGGAAGAAGCTCCCTCAGGCTCAGATCGAACAGGATATCATAGTTCTTTTTTATGAACTCATTGGTAAAGGCCACGTTCGGTATATAATACCAGGTAAGGTCCTTCTGGCAAAAAAAATTATAACCTTTCCTGAGCAGATAGTGATCGGGTACCTGTTTCTCACTTACATATCCGATTACATCCGTAATAATTGATTCACTCTCAAGAAACTGTCTGAACTCATTAACTACCTTGAATTCATCCTCATTGTGGCAGTTAAAAATTAAACCGGCCGTGCCGGCGGTTGTAAAATTATGAATCCGCTTGTTCCTACTGAGGTTCTTTACCTTCCTGTCAATGTTGGAATGGCCAAAATACCTGCGGATATTATGGAAAAGTTTCACGTTGCAATAATATAAAAAATTAGTCCATCCATCGAAAATGAACCTCTCAATTTTTCAACACGTTTATTATCCTGACACCAGATGGCTAACAGAATCTGCCGGGAAATTATTCCAGCATTCTCAGGAATTCTTCTTCGCTGATTAATGGGATCCCGAGTTCCTGTACTTTTTGCATTTTAGAGGGACCAATCCCTTCGCCTCCCAGCAGATAGTCCGTGCGGACTGAGATCGATCCGGCATTTTTCCCTCCGTTCTCTTCAATCATTTTCTTCAATTCCTCACGTGAGTGTGTCTCGAAACTCCCTGATATTACTATGGTGAGCCCATCCAGCTTTGTTCCCTGCGGTGTGGAATGGGCTGACTGGAATTGTAGTCCGGCAGACTCAAGTTTTTCAATAAGCTTCCGGTTGTTTGGATCCTTAAAAAACAGCATGACGCTTTCCGCAATTTTTTTCCCAACCTCCTCGGCTGCAACCAATTCTTCGAAAGTAGCTGATTTGATTCTTTCAAGTGAATGGAAATGCCGTGCAAGCTTTCGTGCTACTGTTTCGCCAACATACCGAATGCCCAGGGCATACAGAACCCTCTCAAAAGGGATCTCCACTGATTCCTGTATGCTGTTGATAAGATTCGAGGCAGATTTCTCTGCGAACCTTTCAAGTCCCTCAACCTCCTCCCAGGTAAGGCTGTAGAGATCGCCCGCATCCCCGATCAACCCTTCCCTGAACATAAGGTCAACGGTAGCTTCAGCCGCTCCTATATCCATGGCCCTCCGGCTGATGAAATGTTCAATTTTTCCTTTGATCTGAGGGGGACAACCGTATTCATTCGGGCAGTAGTGGTTGGCTTCCCCATCCTTCCGAACCAGTCTCGTTCCACATTCAGGACAGGAGTCGATATATACAAGTGAACTGCTTCCTTCCGGCCTTGCATCAAGATCCACCCCTGTGATCTTGGGAATGATTTCACCACCTTTCTCTACATAGACCCTATCATCTATTCGTATATCGAGGAGCTTAATCTGGTCAGCATTATGCAAAGAAGCCCGCTTGACTATAGTACCGGCAAGTTGTATCGGTTCAAGGTTGGCAACAGGGGTGATGGAACCGGTTCGTCCAACCTGAAAATCAACACTGAGAAATCGGGTAATAGCCTGTTCGGCCTTAAACTTATAGGAGATGGCCCATCTCGGGGATTTGGCCGTAAAACCTAACTCCTCCTGCTGCTCATACCGGTTGACTTTAATAACGATCCCGTCAATATCAAAGGGGAGGTTTTTTCTCTCATCATCCCAGTACCTGATAAAACTAAACAGCTCTTCAAGATTGCTGAATTTACTGATGTACTCCGGAACCTTGAAACCCCATTTTCTTGCCTCCGTAAGATTCTCAAGATGGGTGTTGTAGGGAAGGTCTTCCCCCAGCATATGGTAGAGGAAACAATTAAGTGGCCTTTTTGCTACCAATGAGGATTTTTGCATTTTCAGAGTACCCGATGTAGCGTTCCGAGGATTCGCGAATATGTCATCTCCGGCTTCTTTACGTGTCTCGTTTAATTGACGGAATCCCTCATGCGACATAAAGATCTCACCTCTAATTTCGAAGACAGCTGGATAGTTTGATCCATGAAGCTTCAGGGGAATGCTTTTAATCGTTCTCACATTATCGGTAACCACATCGCCCCGTACACCGTCTCCCCGTGTAACTGCCCTTATCAACCGGCCTTCTTCATAGGTGAGTCCAATCGCAACACCATCGTATTTCAATTCAGCTGTGTATTCAAAATCATCTTCTATAATCTTCCTCACTCTCTGGTCAAAGTCCCTTATTTCGTCTTCGGAGTAGGTATTTGATAGAGAAAGCATGGGGTAGATATGCTCAATCTGGGTAAATTCCCTGTTCAGATCACTGCCAATCCTCCGGGTAGGTGAATTCTCCTCCTGCAGATCCGGATATATTTTTTCAAGCGTATCCAGCTCGCTCATCAGAAGGTCATATTCGAAATCGCTGATTTCAGGCTCAGACATCACATAATATCTATGATTGTGATGTTCAATGGCTTCCTGCAACTGTCTTATCCTTTTTTGGGCTTCTGATCTGTTCATGTAATAACAATGTGAAAAGAATGTTGATATGGTTCTGTCGCGGTATAAAAATAATGT
>SDBV01005188.1_pt1 | contig 18453 bp, 14 predicted proteins | sample 2277081 | NCBI WGS metagenome assembly SDBV01 (sample SAMN10402039, study PRJNA504765) | marine sediment metagenome | isolation source: marine sediment core GS10_PC15, 223 cmbsf | place: Arctic Ocean: Southern Knipovich Ridge | collected 2010 | reverse complement strand
GAGTGACTGGCAAGCTGAAAGCATTGTCATATTCAGAAGAAACAAAATATATGATCATAAAGATCTTCTTTGATGCTTCTGGCTAAGCTAATCTAATTATGCACTTCACATTTGAATGTAGGTGAGAAAATGAAAGAAAAGTAAAAGTGTAGGAAAAATATTACGAGTGATGGGAACATTAGTTACGCTCCTATCACTCGTTTGAGAAATTGTTATTTTGCCTGAATTGTTGTTTTGCTTCTAAAAATGTCCAATCAGAATTTCTTAGTTCTGATTTATGCGGTTTTGTGCTCTGATATCCCTTAGTTATGCCACGCATCTGTTTGAAGTGCACAATCTTACTTCAGCACCCCATACTCCCTCAGCTTCTGTCTTACCTCATCATAATTGCCATTATCAAGCAATATCCCCTTCATGCCATTCTCAAGGGCACCTTCTATGTTCTCCTGCTGATCGTCAATGAGTATCGTATCCTTGGGGTTAAGATTGTACGTCTCAATCACATAGTTATAGATCCCATCATGGGGCTTAACATGCCCTATGTCTCCTGAGATGATGAGGTTACTCTTATTAAAATACTTAAATAGATCCTGTAGATGAAGTGATCTAAACACGTAATCAAACGAATGAGAATCCCAGTTTGAGAGGATATACAGCGTATGTCGCTGGTTGCCCTGCTCATCAAGTTGCTCAGAGCACTCTTTAAGAAGGTTGATTCCTTCCTTAATGATACGAACTGAAGAAGCTATCGCTTCTGGGTTGGTAAGAGAACGGAGCAGAGACTCAGCGAGTCTGGCTTCCCGTTTACTGTTAAAGAACCCATCAGGAGCTCGTTCATACAGTGGTATTTCTAAGTACTTTTCTATTTGCTCTTGGGTAAGTTCTCCGGCAAGCCACTTACAGACGATGGGGGGTAAGGGCTTACCCTGTGCTGTTGCTTCACAGGAATCGTGATGAGGTAGTTCTATGGCACTGAGTATTTCAAAGAGTCTGTCATAGGCCTTTTTAGGGTGCTTGAAGTCAAGCACGGGATAGAGCATGATATTTAGTAATCCTAGATGTCGTGCAAAGGCAAAAGCATCTATTTTTAGAAGCGTATTGCCCAGGTCCCATAATAAGTTTGCCATAGAGTTCTCTCCTTAAACATGGTATATTAGTAGTATACGTTATTCCCCCCACAAAAATAAAGAGTTGTATGAGTACCTTATACCGAGAAGAACTATTAGATCATTTTAGGCACCCACGTAATAGTGGTGAACTTTCTGATGCCCAAGTCAGAACTGAGGCTCTTAACCCCTCCTGTGGCGATGAGATTGCCATGGCTATTAAGGTTGATGGTGCTATTTTAAAGGGAATAGCCTTCAAAGGTAAGGGTTGTGTCATCAGCCAGGCTGCTGCGTCGTTATTAACTGAGCAGGTTAAAGGCAAACAGCTTGCTGCCATTGAAGCTCTTACTAAAGATGATATGCTTTCATTGGTGGGTATCTCTTTGGGGCCTACTAGGCTACGCTGTGCGTTATTAGCTTTAGAAAGTCTCCATAAAGCGTTAGCGTTGTATAAGGAATCCCATGCTTAATATCCTCAAGATCATAGACCAGCTAGAAAAGGCATTACCTAAGCTCTTTGCAGAGATGACAGATGAGCAGGCTGCCCTAAAGCAGTTCTTTCAATGGCTACAAGAGCATCCTGAGGCCATTGAGGCACTCAAGGGGGTGGCAAGTCCCTATCCCCTGCCCAGTTGGGCCGGGTCTTTAGACCAGGTGTTTGAGGTGAAGAGTAGAGAGCATCCCTATGGGGTGGTAGCTACTGATGGCTCTCAAATCTATCCTGATAAACACCAAGGGGTACCCTGTTATGTGCTTAATACGGGAATAGCGCAGTTTAGGTATGGTGAGCAGAGTAGCGTACACTTATCTTCCATTCCTGAGATGGTTACGTTATTAGAAGATACCATGTCTGAGGATGTCGTTAACTGCCGCAGAGCAGAGCGGGAGTTTGAGGTGGGGCTTGAGGTTGCTCAAAAGGCAATGCGAAAGACTATGAAGGATATACCGTTTGCATTCTTGTGTGATGGTACGTTGATATTTTGGTATTTGGAGAGTAAGAGTAAGATGCTTAAGGACCGCTTTTTAAAAAGATATCTTAGCTTACTTGATCAATATTATCAGGCGAGGATACCTATAGCGGGGTATATAAGTTTGCCAAAGAGCAAGGAGCTCATTGGCATTGTACGCAATGCGGGTCATCATAAGATGGGGCCTGCGTCATTAGGTGGTTCTTTTAAGACGTTAGTTGATACAGATTTGGTGGGGTTGTTTCTCAAAGAGGGACAACGAACAACAGTGTTTACTCATAACTCTAGATTAGCAGATGAGTACCCAGATTATTTGCGGCCCTGCTTTATCTATATACATATGGGACTTGAGATAGCACGTGTTGAGATGCCGAGGTGGGTAGCGCAGGATGCGGTGTTATTAGAGCAGGTGCTGGGGATAATTAAGGACCAGGCAGTGAAGGGTAATGGGTATCCCGTTAGTTTGGCAGAGGCTCATGAACAGGCGGTTATTAAGTCATACGAAAGGGAGCAGTTCTTTAGGTTATTACAGAAGATGCATCTTAAGTATAATCGGCGCATGCCGATTTCTCAGAAGAGTCTTAAGAAGAGGTTTGTGTCAATTTGACAGGGTCAATCTGACAAGGTCAGTCTAACGAGGTTAGTCTAACGGGGTCAGTCTGACGATGTCAGTCTAGATGGTACCGTAGAATATAGTACACACAGAGACTGAGTATCGCTACAAAGAAGCACCAGACTGAGATGAAGTACATATACCAAAATACATAGGTTACTACCACCGCCAGGGCACCAATGCCTCCCATTACTTGGAGAGCTCTATTACTTGAGGCGAGGAACGGTAGTACGGTGATAACGCAATAAAGGCCTATTGGTACTAAGTCTTTTTCGGTGAGTCCCGTAACTTGATAGTACAAATGACCACCATCTAGTTGGACGGTAGCACCGTAGGTAGCGAAGTACCAGGTGGTAATAAACGACCAAGCAATGCCTGCGGTAAGGCAGGTTGCTATAATAAGTCTTCGAATGAAGTTCTCTTCAAGCATGAGTAGCGCAAATGGCAGAAATACTGGCCATATAATAAATGCTACGGTTAGAAACGTATACATGGCAATCGTTATTGGTTGGGAGGTGCCAGGTAATAGTAGCCAAAGGATTCCTTCAGCAAGTTGCTGAATAGCAAAGAGTGCTGGTATCGTAGCAAAAGGGACCTGTTCCAGTTTGCGCACTGTCTTATAGGACAGGGCCGCCGTACCAGTTAACAATGCCGAAGCTATAAAGCTCATTTGAGCTGAAAAACACATAGAATTCTCCCTTCTAATGTTGAGGGTACTCAACTGGGGAGTTCTCTGTCAAGAGTTTAGCGTAAAAGTTTAACGGAGGAACTTCTTAAAGAAGCTGGTGATGCTTCCCTCATCTTCATTGGTCTCAGTACCAATAATCTGAGAGTACTCCTTAAGCAACTTCTCAGCATCTTTAGAGATCTTTTTAGGGATATGGCACTTGGTGATAACCACTAGGTCACCTCTGCCAGAACCACGGACTTTTTCAAAGCCCTTGCCGGCTACGATAATACGTTCACCTACGGGGGTACCCTTTTTAACTCTGATGCTTTCTTTGGTGCCATCAATGTTCTCAACATCCAGTTGAGCGCCCAGTACTAACTGGGGATAGGTAAGCGTAACCATGCACTGTAGATCGTCGCCAACGCGTTTAAATTTTTGATGAGGCATTACTCTGATACGTATATACAGGTCCCCGGTGGAGCCACCAAACACGCCAGCGTCGCCTTTTTGGGTAACGCGTAGTTCAGCGCCATCAAAGATGCCCTTAGGGACGTTAACGGAAACGGTATCATACTGTTGTACTCGTGACTGTCCTTTACAAGAAGAGCAAGGGTTGGTAATAGTATACCCCTCACCATGGCAGGTAGGGCAGGCCTGTGAGTACATAAAAATGCCATGGCGGTAGCCTACTTGGCCGCTGCCTTTACATTCGGTACAGGTAGATGCTTTAGTGCCAGAGGGCATACCTTTACCTTCACAGGTCTTACAGGAGACAAAGTGGTAGAGTTTAAGATCTTTTTTGGTGCCGGTAAAGGCCTCTTCTAACGTGAGGGATACTTCTTTAGCAAGGTCATGGCCACGCTTCGCGGTAGGGCCCTGTGGGCCACGCCTACGGCGTCCTTGTTGCTGACCAAATAGGTCACCAAAGATATCTTCAAAGTTGCTGAAGATATCATCCATGTTCATGTTCTGGAAGCCACCTTGGCCAAATGGCCCTGAGTGACCAAACTGGTCATACTGTGTGCGTTTTTCGGGGTTAGAGAGTATTTCATAGGCCTCAGCGGCCTCTTTAAACTTATCCTCTGCTTCCTTATTATCAGGATTGCGGTCAGGATGGTACTTCATTGCGAGCTTGCGGTAGGCCTTTTTTATCTCATCAGCGCTTGCTGATTTAGAGACGCCTAATACTTCATAATAGTCACGTTTTGCCATGGTCTTTTATTCTTAAAGTTGAGTCTTGTCCTGTTAGATTTTATGAGTATAACTATAGCATAAAATTCTTCAAATGTCTCAAAAAAAGTTGCGTAGATACTGCTTCTGGGCTAAGCTAAAGTAGATCAGCAATTAATCTTATACCAGAGTGCTTCAATGGCTACCACAAAACGCAAACCAGATTTTCGTAAGAACCTCTATGAAAAAGAGGCCTGGGAACAGAATGAGCTGGTCTGTGGTATTGATGAAGTAGGGAGAAGTTGCCTTTCAGGACCAGTAGTAGCCGCAGCTGCCATATTAAAGCCTAAGGCTCGTCATAAGCTGTTAAAGGATTCTAAGGTCATGTCAGCTTCTCAACGAGAAGAGGCGTATGCCTGGTTGATGAAGAATAGTACCTATGCGGTGGGGATAACCCACCATAGACTCATAGATGCCCATAATATCTATCATGCTACGTTGATCGCTATGAAGCGGGCTTTAATGCAGTTACTTACTATTGCCCCTAAGCAGCCATCTATAATCTTAGTGGATGCGATGCCGGTCAAGATTGAGCGAGATATCCCGGTGGTACACTTTCCATTTGGGGAGACTAAGTCTAAGTCTATCGCTGCAGCGTCTATTATTGCTAAAGTTACCCGAGATGCCCTGATGAGTAGAATGGATGAAATTACACCAGGCTATGCGTATAGTAATAATAAGGGTTATGGCACTAAGGCCCATAGGGAGGGTATTGAGGCCCATGGGTTGACGGTGCTGCATCGTATGAGCTTTATCACTAATAAAAGAGCTGAGGAGAGGCCTATGAGCCTTTTTGAAGTCCCTGAAGTACAAAAAGAACTCTGAGGTCGGACGGTGTCCAGTTATAAGGGTTAGGAAGGTCTTTTGAGGCGAGCTTTTCACCTGAAGTCATGGTTTGAATTTGTATTTTCAATTTATTTACCAATTGACGATTTTTTGATTGTATAGTACTATGTAATCATAAGAGTTGCTTTTTAACGATGTTGTCACAGGAGATTTGAGTTGTCCTGTGTTATATCTTTAAACAGTGAAATAAGGAAACATAATGAAAAGACTATTCTTGTTGCTTGTTGTGGGCTTTTGCTTTTTTAGTAAAGCGAGTGAGTCAGAAGTTGTAAAGGCAGCAGGTGAAGACCATGCTCTGATTGATGCGCGAGGGGTTGTTGTTGGTGGTATAGTGAATGCATCTGCACCGTCTAGAGAAAAAGGTGAACTGTTTCCAGCATCAGTTTTTATAATGTCAATAAAGACCCACCCATATATGCCCAAAGAAGTGAAGCTCCTCATGGCACAAAGTGCTTTTGCATCCTCAGAAGTATTCAGATTTCTTAAGAGGAGAGTGCAGGTGCCCTATTGTTCTTTAAACGGTCCTGCTGGAAATGTTTATGGTCATGTTCTTTTAGCTTTGTCTAATGGAGCAGGAAACATGGTCGTTACATTTTGTAGTGATGGTCCCGTGTGTATTCGGTCAGTAGCAACGGGGGTATATGAGCAGGTTTTGCAGGGTCATACCGATCTCGTTCTGGCGGTTTCTTTTAATGGAGCAGGAGACAAGATAGCTACGGCTTCTATAGATGGAACAGCACGTATTTGGTCAGCAGCAACGGGGATATGTGAGCAGGTGTTGCTGTTGCATAGAGGGCCCGTTATGGCGGTTTCTTTTAATGGAGCAGGAGACAAGGTAGTTACAGCTTCTGGGGATGGAACAGCGCGTATTTGGTCGGTAGCAACGGGGATATGTGAGCAGGTGTTGCAGGGACATAGTCAGGTCGTTCTGGTAGCTTCTTTTAATGGAGCAGGAGACAGAGTAGTTACAGGTTCTAGGGATGGAACAGCGCGTATTTGGTCAGTAGCAACTGGAATGTGTGAGCAGGTGTTGCAGGGGCATGCTAAGGGCGTTTGTTTAGCTTCGTTTAATGGAGCAGGAGACAAAGTAGTTACGGCTTCTTATGATGGAACAGCTCGTATTTGGGATATAGGCTTTTTAGAGAGATTTAAGAGGAGGATCACCTTAGATCAAGCATTTTTATTAAATGCTCTTTATGAGGTTGTTATACTCAGACGTTTAATTACCTTGCGGGAAAGAACTGATAAGGTGGTATCAGATCAAGAGGGAAAGGTGCTTACGGTAGATGACATGTTGTTTGATTTTGAGAAGTATGCTTCGTTAGGAAATGATTTTAAGGAAGCTCTTGTGCAAGCATATGTGGATTTGCCGCAGGAGATTCGGGTGGTCTTTGAGCCGTATGTTAAAACAGCGGAAGTAATTGGGCAGGAGGCACTTTGATGAAAAGACTATTCTTGTTGCTTGTTGTGGGCTTTTGCTTTTTTAGTAAGGCGAGTGAGCCATCTCAAATAAAAGCAGAAGTTGTAAAGCCAGCGGATGAAGACCATGCTCTGATTGATGTGGGAGATGATGTTGATGGTGGTATAGTGAACTCATCTGCACCGTCTAGAGCAAAAGGTGAACTGTTCCCGGCATCAGCTTTTATTAGGTCAATAAAGACCTATCCATATATGCCCAAAGGTGTGAAGCGCCTCCTGGCACAAAGTGCTTTTGCAACTTCAGGAGTATTTAGATTTCTTAAGAGGATAATGCAGGTGTCTTGTAAATCTTTAAAAGATCATACTGGAGATACTTATGATCATGTTGTTTCAGCTTCGTTTGATGGAGTAGGGGACAAGGTCGTCACGGCTTCTGCTGATGGCGCAGCACGTATTTGGTCGGTAGTAACAGGGATGTGTGAGCAGGTTTTGCAGGGGCATACTGATGAAGTTATTTCAGCTCGCTTTAATGGAGCAGGAGATAAGGTCGTTACGGCTTCTGATGATGGTACAGCGCGTATTTGGTCGGTAGCTACTGGTGAGTGTGAGCAGGTTTTACAGGGGAATACTGGTTGCGTTTGGTCAGCTAGCTTTAATGGAACAGGAGATAAGGTCGTTACGGTTTGTGATGGTACAGCGCGTATTTATTCGGTAGCTACGGGTGAGTGTGAGCAGGTTTTGCGGGGGCGTAATGCTTCCGTTCGGTCAGCTGTTTTTAATGGAGCAGGAGATAAGGTCGTTACGGCTTCTTCTTGGGATGGCATAGCGCGTATTTGGTCGGTAGTAACTGGTGAGTGTGAGCAGGTTTTGCAGGGGCATGCTGATCAAGTTAATTCAGTTAGCTTTAATGAAACAGGAGATAAGGTCGTCTCAGTTTGTGATGATGGTATAGCATATATTTGGGATATAGACTTTTTAGAGAAATTTAAAAGGGTGATTACCTTAGAGCAAGCATTTTTATTGAATGCTCTTTATGAGGTTGATCGGCTCAGGGGTTTAATTACCCGGCGCGAAAGAAATGATAAGGTGGTAACTGATCAAGAGGGAGTGGTGCTTACAGTCGATGACATGTTGTTTGATTTTGAGAAGTATGCTCCGTTAGGAAATAATTTTAAAGAGGCTCTTGTGCAGGCATATGCGGATTTACCGCAGGAGATTCGAGCGGTTTTTGATCCGTATATTAAACCGGTGGAAGTAATTGGACAGGAGGCGCTATAATGAAAAGACTATTCTTGTTGCTTGTTGTGGGACTTGGCTTTTTTAGTAAGGCGAGTGAGTCCCTTGCAAAAAAACGAAAAGTTGGTGATCCGTTAGCAGAAGAGCTCGCGTTTGATGTGGAGGGCGTTGCTGTTGATCTGAATATAGTGAACTCAGTTGAACGGTTTAGGCAAAAATGTGAGCAATTTCCGGCAGCCGCTTTTATTGATTTAATAAGGACTGCACCTAACCAAACTGTTTCCAAAGATATGAAGAGATTGATAGCGCAAACTACCTTTGCTAATTCAGCGGTATTTAGATTTCTTAAGAGGAGGTCTACGCCACCTTATAGCTGCTTAGAAGGGCATACTGATAAAGTTTATTCAGCTGTTCTTAATGTAGCAGGAGATAAGGTCGTCACGGCTTCTGCTGATGGCACAGCGCGCATTTGGTCGGTAGCAACAGGTATGTGTGAGCAGGTTTTGCAGGGGCATACTGATGAAGTTTATTCAGCTGTTTTTAATGTAGCAGGAGACAAAGTAGTCACTGCTTCTGGTGATGGAACAGCACGTATTTGGTCAGTAGCAACGGGGGAGTGTGAGCAGGTTTTGCAGGGTCATACTAGGTTTCTTTATTCAGCTTCGTTTAATGAAGCAGGAGACAAGGTTGTTACGGCTTCTGATGCTGGCACACCGTGTATTTGGTCGGTAGCAACGGGTGAGTGTGAGCAGGTTTTGGAGGGTCATACTAATGTAGTTGGTTCAGCTGTTTTTAATGTAGCAGGAGACAAAGTAGTCACTGCTTCTGGTGATGGAACAGCACGTATTTGGTCGGTAGCAACGGGTGATTGTGAGCAGGTGTTACAGGGGCATACCGGGAAAGTTGAATCAGCTGTTTTTAATGGAGCAGGAAATAAGGTCGTTACGGCTTCTGACGATGAAACAGCACGAATTTGGTCAGTAGCCACAGGAGCTTGTGAGCAGGTTCTGTGGGGGCATGATTATCCGGTTTATTCAGCTTCGTTTAATGGGGCAGGAGACAAGGTAGTTACGTATTCAGAGGAGGAGGCAGCACGTATTTGGTTAGTAGCAACGGGTGAGTGTGAGCAGTTTTTTAATGCGGCTTATTCAGCTTCGTTTAATGGAGCAGGAGACAAGGTTGTCGCGCCTTCTGACGATGGAGCTCGTATTTGGTCAGCAGTAACAGGGGATTGTGAGCAGGTTCTGTGGGGGCAGGGTCATACTGAAGAAGTTATGATAGCTTCGTTTAATGGAGCAGGAGACAAGGTAGTCACGGCTTCTTATGATGGCACAGCGCGTATTTGGGATATAGACTTTTTAGAGCGATTTAAAAGAGATATCATCTTAGAACAAGCATTTTTATTAAACGCTTTGTATGAGGTTGTTATGCTCAGGCGTTTAATTACCTTGCGAGAAAGAAATGGTGGGGTGGTAACTGATCAAGAGGGAAAGGTGCTTACGAAAGAGGATGTGTTGTTTGATTTTGAACAGTATGCTCCGTTAGGAGTTGTTTTTAAAGAAGCTCTTGTGCAAGTATATGTGGATTTGCCGCAGGAGATTCGAGCGGTCTTTGAGCCGTGTGTTAAGCCAGTGGAAGTAATTGGGCAGGAGGCACTTTGATGAAAAGACTATTCTTGTTGCTTGTTGTGGGAGTTTGCTTTCTGGGTAAGGCGAGTGAGCCCCTTACAAAAAAAACAAAAACTGATGATTCTGTAGCAGCTGTTGATTTGGTAGCAGAAGAGCTTGTTGAGTTTGAGGTAGACTTTCCTGACTATGCTGTTCATGGATATGCATGTGATTATGATATTTTGCAAGCGATAGCAAAGCTTAAAGAACTAGGCGATCAGTTTCCGTCATCAGCTTTTATTCAGGCAATGCAGACTCAAGAACATACCTGTAAAGATATGAGGAGATTGATAGCACAAATTACCTTTGCTGACTCAGCGGTATTTAGATTTCTTAAGAGAAGGTCGACACCACCTAATAGCTCTTTAGAAGGGCATATAGGATCGTTTATAAAAGCTTCGTTCAATAGAGCTGGAGACAAGGTTGTTACGGCTTCTGATGATGGTATGGCTCGAATTTGGTTGGTAGCGACAGGGACTTGTGAGCAGGTTTTGCGGGGGCATACTAACAAGGTTTCTTCAGCGTCGTTTAATAGGGCAGGAGACAGAGTAATTACGGGTTCTTATGATGGAACAGCCCGTATTTGGTCAGTGGCTACGGGTGAGTGTGAGCAGGTTTTGCGGGGGTACGATGATGACGTTAATTCAGCTGTTTTTAATGAAGCCGGAGACAAGGTTGTCACGGCTTCAGACGATAAAACAGCGCGAATTTGGTCAGTTGCGACTGGTATGTGTGAGCAGGTTCTGCGGGGGCATACTTATCGGGTTTCTTCAGCTTCGTTTAATGAAGTAGGAGATAAAGTAGTCACGGCTTCTGGTGATCAAGCTCGAATTTGGTCAGTAGCCACAGGTATGTGTATACAGGTTTTGCAGGGTAATACCGATATGGTTGAAATAGCTTTGTTTAATGGTGCAGGAGATAAGGTGGTCACGGCTACTGGCGATGTAGTAGCTGATGATGATACAGCGCGCATTTGGTCAGTATCAACTGGTGAATGTGAGCAGGTTTTGCAGGGGCATACAGAGGCGCTTTGTTCAGCTTCGTTTAATAAAGCAGGAGACAAAGTAGTCACGGCTTCTGCTGATGGAACAGCGCGCATTTGGTTAGTAGCAACGGGTGTATGTGAGCAGGTATTGCGGGGCCATAATTTTTGGGTTTGTTCAGCTTCGTTTAATGAAGCAGGAGACAAGGTTGTTACGGGCTCTTATGATGGAACAGCGCGCATTTGGTCAGTAGCAACTGGTGAGTGTGAGCAGGTTTTACCGGTGCATACTGATCAAGCTATATATGCTTTCTTTAATGGAGCAGGAGACAAGGTTGTTATGTCTTCTATTGATGGTACAGCGCGTATTTGGGATATCGGGTTTTTGGAGAGATTTAAGAGGGGGATCACCTTAGAGCAAGCATTTTTATTAAACGCTCTTTATGAGGTTGTTCTGCTCAGGCGTTTACTTATCTTGCGAGAAAAAAATGGTAAGGTGGTAACTGATCAAGAGGGCAAGGTGCTTACGGTAGAGGATGTGTTATTCGATTTTGAGAGCTATGCTCCGTTAGGAGTTGTTTTTAAGGAAGCTCTTGTGCAAGCATATGTGGATTTACCGCAGGAGATTCGAGCGGTTTTTGAGCCGTATATTAAACCAGTGGAAGTAATTGGGCAGGAGGCACTATAATGAAAAGACTATTCTTGGTGCTTGTTGTTGGATTCGAATGCTGTCAGAGCTCATTCTAATACAAGTTTGAGACAGTGTCCTATTCAAATATAGGGGGATTCTGCTATACTATAAGCAACAATAGATCATTTTCCAAGAAAGTAATAACGTGAAACTAAAAAAGAAACACCTTCCCCTATTAGAGTCAGTTATACCCGCAGGGTTTCCGTCAATGGCGGAGGACTTTGTTGATAGAGCACTTGATCTTAATGAGTTGCTTATTGCCCATCCAGCGGCTACCTTTTTTGTACGGGTATCTGGAGACTCTATGATTGGGGCAGGTATCTTTCCTGATGATATTCTAATCGTTGATAAGGCGGTGATGCCGAGTAATAATAAGATTGTTATTGCTCGTATCAATGATGAGCTTACGGTAAAATGCTTGGTAAAAGAAGCAGATAGGGTTATACTGTATTCTGAAAATGACCAGTATGAACCGATGGTTATCACTCCTGACATGGACTTTGAAGTCTGGGGTGTGGTGACCTGTGTCTTGCATAGGGTATGAAGAGATTATTATTAGTTGACTGTAACAACTTCTTTGTTTCCTGTGAGTTGGAATTAGGATAATGATAAAAAAGAATGACGAAGATATTCGGCCTCATATGGTACGGCTGATAGGCAATAATGTAGTGAAGCTTGGTCTTTTTCTTTTGTTGAGCAATATGACAGCAGTTGCTATGGAGACCCTTGTAAAGACAAAGAATACGAAGAAGGAGCGTTTCTTGAAGGTTCAGCTTGAAGATGGAGTGATGGAGATTCCGCTGAGTCAAGCATTCCTATCAAAGGTGTTCAGAGATTTAGCGATTGATGTAGTTAAAACTAAAACTAAAACTAAAACTATAACTGTTCCGCTTCCGGGGGTAACCGAGAGGGATTTTGGACGGGTTGCAAGACGTTTGTTATTGGTGCAGAAGCATGCTCAAGAAAATACATTGGAAACGAAGCAAGTACTGAGGACATCTTTGGAAGAACTACTCCCTGATGAGCTTATTTCCTGTATAAAAATTGCGAATTATCTACATATTCAAGTTCTGTTAGATGGTGCCCTTGAGGTCGCCTGTCAGAAATGCTTATTAAGCCTCTTATGGGATAAGCTAAAAGCACTACCGGTAAACATGCGAAATAAATTACTCATTCATCAAGCGATCATGCTATTTGGGCCTTATCAAAGTCGCGAACTAACCTTGAGTCAAAAAATGTGTGATAAGATTGGTCTCGAGAGTATGCAAGAGAATGATACTGTTGTTTCTGGTTTTTATAATTATCGATTATGGGTATGGAATATGAGAGACCAAGAGCTATCAGTGTTTGGTTGTACACCGTCTGTTTATGCGTCATGCGGGATGAATAAAAATGTATTTATTTTAGGACATAGTGATGGTAGTTTGTGTGTACGGAATATGGCTGGAGAAAAAGTTGCGGAATGGCGCGCGCATGATAGCTCGATTCGTTCATTGTGTGCTACAACGGATGGTAAAATTGTTACAGGATCTATTGATGGGACCGCACGTATATGGCGTATGACTGGTCAAGAGCTTGGAGTGTGCCAAGGGCAGGGATTTCAAATTAAGTCTCTGTGTATGATAGGAGATAGCCATATTGTTACCATCTGCTCTGATAGGACGCTTCGTATTTGGGATATGGCCGGGAAAGAAATTGCTGTATGTCGTGGGCATGAAAAAGGGATTCATTCGGTGTATGCAACTGAAGATGGCATAATTGTTTCAGGATCTCTTGATAAAACAGTTCGAATATGGGATATAGCCGGCAAAGAAATTGCGGTTTGTTGTGGTCATGAAGAAATTGTGAGGTCGGTCTGGGTAACAAAAGATGGAATAGTTATCTCAGGTTCTTCTGATAAAACAGTGCGAATATGGGATATGACTGGTCAAGAAATTGCTGTGTGCCGTGGTCATGAAGGAGCCGTTTCTTCAGTGTGTACTACAGATGACGGTAAGATCGTTTCAGGATCTTGGGATAAAACTGTTCGTATATGGGAGATTACAGGCCAACAAGTTGGTGTGTGCCGTGGTCATGAAGATTGGGTTGAGTCAGTGAAGACAACGCCAGATGGTAAGATTATTTCAGGATCTTCAGACAGAAGGCTTTGTGTATGGAATAGTTCTCTTATGCTATCAACGGGTCAGGCTCAACGCGTATGGCAGTATTTACAAGAAGTATCTCGGGGGGAAGCGATTGAACTAGGTTGGGAAATATTACAGTCTCTTCAGGAGGCAGAAGTATCTCGGGGAGATGCGATTGAACTAGGTTGGGAAACGTTACAGTCTCTTCAGGAGGCAGAGGATATTTCCTGTTGTAGAAAAGTTGCTAATTGGGCATTTAATGTTTATGAGAAAAGTGCTATGGCTCGCTGGACTAGTGATGAATTAACTGAGACGTATTTGGTTTGCTTGAATGATGATGGGACGACAAGCATTATAGTTTTTGACCCCTAAAGGCAAATTGTTTGAAAAGGCCAGACCTAAGGCTATTCTGGTAGTGTTTATAATATCCGTGGTAGTTCGAGATATTTCTGTTATTACGGAGTATATACTACTAAGAGATAGTATGAATGCCTACAAAGAAGTATTGAGGCCGCGATGAAATGTGCTCATTCAAGAATATGAAGACTAGGAAAAGGCTTTCAATAGCCACGAGCTGATAGAGCTTTTTCAGTGTTGCTATAAAGGGCTAGCAGCTTATGTGCCTCGTGCTACACATTTCTCATAAGAGAGCCCAATACCCCTTATTTGATATTAATGAGTATAAGCAGTTCAAGGCGTATTATGAGGCGTTGCCTCAAAGGCTTAGGGTGGCGTTTGATTGGTACGTTTTTAGAATAAGCGATTCTCAGAATATCGAGTAAGCATACTATTCAAATATCGGGGAATTCTGCTATACTATAAGCAACAATAGAGAATTTCTCATGAAAGTAATAACGTGAAACTAAAAAAGAAGCACCTTCCCCTATTAGAGTCAGTCATACCCGCAGGATTTCCGTCAATGGCGGAGGACTTTGTTGATAGAGCTCTTGATCTGAATGAGTTGCTTATTGCCCATCCAGCGGCTACCTTTTTTGTACGGGTATCTGGTGACTCTATGATTGGGGCCGGTATCTTTCCTGATGATATTCTTATTGTTGATAAGGCGGTGATGCCGAGTAACAATAAGATTGTTATTGCACGTATTAATGATGAGCTTACCGTTAAACGCTTGGTAAAAGAGTCAGATAGGGTTATACTGTATCCAGAAAATGAACAGTATGAACCTATGGTTATTACTTCAGATATGGAATTTGAAGTCTGGGGTGTCGTAACCTGTGTATTACACCGCGTATGAAGAGATTCTTATTAGTTGATTGTAACAACTTCTTTGTTTCCTGTGAGCAGGTATTTAATCCCAAATTGATTGGCAAGCCGGTAGTGGTGTTGTCAAACAATGATGGGTGTGTCGTGTCACGCTCACAGGAGGTTAAGGACCTTGGTGTTCCTATGGGGATAGCACTGTTTAAGATAGCTTCTTTAGTTAAGAAGCATGACATTCAGGTGCTTTCTTCAAACTACTCATTGTATGCTGATATGTCAGCGCGGGTAATGAGAACGTTAGCATCATTGGTACCAGACATAGAAATCTATTCTATTGATGAGGCCTTTTTGTTTGCGCCTCGTGTTGATGATCATGAAGAATTTGGAAAGCAGATTGGAGAGATTGTTAAGCAGCATACCGGGATACCAGTATCTCTGGGTATTGGTCCCACCAAGACGTTAGCAAAGGTGGCAAACAAGTTCGCCAAAAAGCACCCCGAAGGAGTGTTTGATATCACGGAACGTGATATCGATAGCTATCTTGAAAAGTTACCGGTAGGGGATGTCTGGGGAGTAGGCCGCCAGTACAACAAGATGCTTAAGAGTTATAAAATTAAGACCGCTAAAGATCTTAAGTATACCGATGACAAATGGGTCAGAAAGAAGATGACCATCAAGGGGCTTAAGACGGTTAAAGAGCTTAGAGGTATTCCTTGCTTAGAGTTGGTTGACCAAGAGCCGCCAAAGCAGTCTATAACGGTATCACGCTCATTTGGCAAGAGAGTTTCTGATAAACAACAGGTACAGGAGGCGGTAGCTTCCCATATGATACGCGCTGCTGAAAAGCTCCGTAAAGAGAAAGAGGTTGCCTCAGTTATTACCGTATTTATAGCGACAAGTAGGTATCAAGAGCCAGAGAGGTACTTTAATGCTGCAAGTGTTACCTTGCCGGTAGCAACTGATTATACGCCAGCGTTATTAAATGCGGCTTCAGTCTGTTTAGAGGCCATCTTTAGAAAAGGGTACCAGTATAAAAAAGCTGGGGTGTTATTGCATGATCTTGTCTCTAAAGAGCAGCGGCAGCTTGATCTGTTTAGTGAACTGCCTGATGTTGGTAAAGAGAAGAAGCTGATGAAGTCCTATGATAAGATAAACGTACGGTTTGGGCCGCAGGCCTTGTCGTATGCGGCGGCGGGTGCTGCAGCGGGGGTGAAGAAGAGCTGGCAATCAAAACGGCAAAGCAAGTCTCCCCATTATACCACTAACTGGCACGAATTGTTGATGGTTGATTGAATTGTCCTAGCTTGTGGGTATATTGGATTAAATAGTTGTGGATCTCAAATCTTGAGTATTTCTATGTGAAATATTATAATAGAAGTAGGTAGTTATAATAATGCTTTGAGAAAATATTGAGCCATTTGCATGATCGGTAGATCCGTTGCATACTAAAGACATAATAGAAAGAGAAAAACAACCAAGGATCAGAACTATGAAAAAGTTATACACACTATTAGTCCTCCTAATGAGCTCACTGGTGGGTGTCTCGCTGATGGCGATGGATGTTGGAGACATTGGTGAGGCCATTCCAACAGGTAATGGCTGGTTTGTGACCAATAAAACGGGCCAATCTGTTACCTTGGGCTGGTATAAATCAAAGATCCATCGCGCCTATCGTTCGACCTGGGGCCCAAAAGAAGAAGTTCCTGCATTCAAGTTTGAGTTAGGAGATGAACAAACTCGCTTCATTCCCTTTCCTCCGGTACAGCAATCAGAGGGGCTATTTGGTCATGCTCTTCGTCGTGAGCTCTTAGTTACGCACACTCCTGAGCTCTTATTGCCAATTGTTGATGCAGATAATAGTGGTATACTTACTGATCTTGTTAAAAAGAATAGTATAGCCATCTTTACGAAGTATGAATTGCCGCCAATTAGTGATATTGTGGCTGGCAAGGTGACACTGGTACAGCCAGTAGGTACAACAGCTATAAAGGCGGTATCAGAGGCATTTCCGATAAAAGAGGTCTACTGGGCCTTTGAAAATAAGTTTGAAGAGCCAGTCTACTGTGCCTGGTACCTGGCACCATGGGATTATCAAAGAAAGGCGTTTCTCAATCCTAAGATGTTTGAAAAGCAGCGGGTTATGTCCATAGAGCCTGAGGCTTCTCTAGCCATTCCGTTCCCTGATAAGCAGGGAAGAAGTAATCAGCGCCAGCTGTTGATATCATTTGATCCTGAGCTCTTAACAAATGTTGTCATGCACGATGCTGAAGGCAATCTCCCTCATGGGGTTATTGCGAGAAACCAGCATGATCTAAAGCCTTACAACTCTATGTGGCGTATTTATAATGAGGATGGGGTACCGTATACCTCACCACTTACTAATCTCATAACATTTATTAATACCACCAATGAGCCACGGTACGCTGCAATGTACTATGTCAAAGGCGTAATAGCTGAAAAGGTTGGGCCACGAGCACTGGTTACAGAGATCTTGCCGCAGTTGAGTGCCCATATTCAATACCCTGTAAAGCATTCAGGGTGGAGGACTCAACTGTTAGTCGCTACGCAAGAAGACAGGGATATTCTCATGCAGCCCCGATTATCTGAGGCTGATTATAGGCTATTAGTTAAGAAGGATTTTTCTAATACCAATCTTGTTAATTGGTACTTTGAAGGAGCGTATGCCATTCTTACCGATATTCTGAAAGAGCCGCCGTATAATTTTAAGCTTTCTTCTATAGGTGGTGGTGCCCTTGAGAGAATACCAAGGAAGTTCTTCGATATTAAGGATTTCAATCCTTCAGATATTAATGCCTTAGAGGCGCGGTTTAGAGAAGGAGATCCTCTGTTTATGCCAAATGAAAGAATTATACAGGCTGCAGTTGATCAAACAGAGGAAATAAAGCAAAAGATCTCAAATCTTGCTATGGAAACCCACTATGTTCTACAACGCTCAGAAATAACTCGTCAAGCAATAAATGAATTCCTTGGTGAAGAAGTTATTGCTCGAGGAGAAAAGGTGCCCAAGATTGCGCTGTTATTTACCGGTGGTGGGTATCGTGCGATGATAGAGACCATAGGATTCCTCCGCGGTGCTGAGAAAACAGGTGTTTTTGACTGTGCTACATATATGACTGGCTTATCAGGATCAACCTGGGCGACCAATCTGTTAGTTGCTTCAGGGCTTACGCCACAGGCGTTCTCTGATGGGCAGCGATCAAAAGTAGGAAGAGGTGGCCTTAGAGCACTTCAAGAACAGCTTATTACTAATCCATCTTATGCCCAACGAAGGTTTATTGAGAGTAGGTTTGGCCAGTATCATGGTCCTATTGGCTTGTATGGTCATGCTCTTGCAAATGCATTACTTGAAGGTATTGAGATAAACGGTAAGACAACGCATGATATTACGTTGTCTGATTTGAGAACTAATCTAGATCCTCGTCGCTATCCGTTACCGATAAGTGTCGCGGTAGATCCAGGTACTAAGGGGTTTGGTGAAGATAGAGTATGGTATGAGTTTAGTCCGTTCTATTCTGGCACCAAGCAAGAAAAGGGAGCGTGGGTAGATTCTATGCTCTTTGGTAGTGCGTTTAAACGGGGTACGATACAGCACTTTGTTCCTGAGTATCCACTTGCCCAATATATGGGTATTTGGGGATCGGCGTTTGCCTTAACTCCTGA
>SDBV01005187.1_pt1 | contig 18457 bp, 16 predicted proteins | sample 2277081 | NCBI WGS metagenome assembly SDBV01 (sample SAMN10402039, study PRJNA504765) | marine sediment metagenome | isolation source: marine sediment core GS10_PC15, 223 cmbsf | place: Arctic Ocean: Southern Knipovich Ridge | collected 2010 | reverse complement strand
GCAGCCAAGGCATTTGCGCGATATTTCTCCCCAGATATCATCCTCGAATCGACCATCCAAACATGACTTGAAGCTGCTAACGTCCTTCTGAGACTTCATCTTGTCTTTTGCCTGTTTTGCCTGTTTAGTATAATTATCCGACCCGGCAGAAGAAAAGTGTTTACTGTATTGTGAAAGAAAATCTTTGCCTTTTGGGGTAACAGCCTCAGCGACCAGGCAATCACCTGTATCGCCCATAATTACATCGGCTCCATCCTGACCGAAAGGATCGCCCTTAACTGCGGTGCAGAAGCAACTGCTCAAAGGCTGATTACATCCAAGCGAAATGATAACTGTATTTTGCCGGCGACTCACATAGAACGGATCTTTAATATCGTCGGTGTCAAATATCTTATCAAGCAGGGTAATAGCCCGGCAATCACACGGACGCATCCCAAAGATAACTCTCTTCTGCTCTGGTAGCGTATCATTGACAAAGCTCTGCCCGTCAAACTCGTAAACCACCTCTGCCCTTGGTAGAAACAGCTCTTTCGGAGAAACGATAGAATTTCGATAGTCCAGGACCAACTCTTCAGGAGAGTTTATCACATCGAAAGCAACATTGTCGTCATTGAGCTTCGGGCCGTAAAAAGCATAATCCGCCGACACCGCGGTTACAAATTCCGGTATTTTATTTTTCTTTATTTTAGACTTTGGCACCTCGATCTACTCCGGGTCTGTTATGAAACTGTCTGAATCAGTACTGCTAAATTCCGTTAGCGGCGGAGCCTGTTCAATATCAAGACCCGCCGTAAAGCCAAAGAGATCTTCTGCGTCTTTGACGACTTTATAAGTGTAGGTTCGCAGATCGATCCCAACCGGACACGCTCGAACGCACGCGCCGCAATCTACGCATCGCCCTGCCTGATGGAATATACGTCCGAGATGATAAGCGATCAGATCCTGCAACTGACCGCCGGAACCCGTCCAGTTTGGACGGGTTTGATCGGCAAAGCACACTTTGCAGTAGCAGTTAGGGCACGCGCTGCGGCAGGCTTTACAGAAAACACACTTGGATATCTCATGGCGGAACAATTCCCATCTTTCGTCCGTGCTTTTTTTCAAAAATTCCTCGAAGCGATCGTCAGGCGCCAGTGCATCTCCATTTTGACCGGGCTCTCCGACAGCTATATCGCTAATAGGTGAAGTTCGGTGCGTGCAGAAGCGGCATGCCTCGGCAAGAACTTCATCTCTGCTGAATTTCGTTTCCTTACCCGTTTCGTCTTTAACAACAACCGAGTCCTTGTCCTCTTTCGCCGAAACGATCTCATTGTCTCCAATCAACTTCTGGGCGACAGCGGCATCGAACATACCTTCGCACGGAGGGGTAATAACAACCAGATTCTCCCTTGGCACCTGAAGCTCTTTTATCAAACCAACTGCCGAACGCCCGTCACAGCCTTTCAGAACAACAGCTATTTTAGGTGGAGCTGGTTGCTCTCTGAGATGGGGATTCGGGGCAAAATATTTCGGAAGATAAACGGCAAGATTGTTCAGACAATACCGGTTCCAGACAAGCTCTTTTGCACAATCCGCTTTCGTGATAAAACAAGGTGCAGCTCTCATGGGCAGTGAACTTTCACCAAAACCTATCACTAGCTCGGCCTTGCCGTCAGCGAGTACTTGCTCTGCTGTTTTTCTAATTTCGTCCTGGATCATAGTCATTTTGCCGATACCGCCAACATTTTATTAGGTCCTATTTTTTTGATGTCTTCGACCACCTTATCTACAAGAGATGCAAATCTGGCTCCTTCGGCCGCAGAGACCCAGGAGAACTGAACTCTCTCGGGACAAATGCCCACGTGATCGAAAAAATTCTTTAACATGTTGAACTTTCGCCTCGCTGTAAGATTTCCACTGATATAATGACAATCTCCCGGGTGGCATCCGGATACGAGTACGCCGTCGGCACCTCCGCGAAGAGCTGAAATAATATGCAGCGGGTTTATTCGACCCGAGCATGGTACACGAATGATACGGATATTCGGAGCGTATTGCATGCGGCTTACACCCGCCAAATCGGCACCGGCATAAGAGCACCAATTGCAAAGAAACGCAACGATCTTAGGGTTCCAGTCCTGGTTGTTTTTTTCTGTCATAATTATCCTATAACTGCCTGAATTGCCGCGGCAAGCTGCTCGTCATTGAAACCTTTCAGGTCAATAGCGCCGGACCGACAGGTCGCTGTGCAGGCACCGCAGCCTTTGCATAAGGCTTCGTTAACTCTTGCTACTTTTTTGTCTTCGTCAATTTCAATAGCACTGAAGGGACATACTGCCATACAGGCTCCACAAGCGGCACATCTTTCTGCACGCACCATTGATACTTTACATTCTGCTTCTATAGTTTCTTTGCTTAGAACAGTCATAGCCCTGGCAGCGGCCGCCCGGGCCTGGGCTACCGATTCTGATACGTCCTTGGGATAATGGGCCAGGCCGCAAACAAACACTCCCTCAGTAGCAAAATCAACGGGCCTTAATTTTACGTGGGCCTCGAGGAAGAAACCTTCACTGTTGAGAGGTACCTTCAGCATTTGTGAAAGTGCTTTGTTCTCCGAGATTGACGCAATACCAACTGCCAAGCCGATCAGGTCAGCATCAATAACTATATCGCGACGCAGAATGAGGTCAAAAAGACTAACACGCAAACTTCCGTTCTCAGAGATGACTTTGGGCTTTGCATCTTCTTCGTAACGAATGAATAGTACACCCTTTTCGCGCGCTTTTCTGTAATCGAGTTCGTGTAAGCCATAGGCCCGAACATCACGATAAAGAACATAAACGTTTATATCAGGATTAAGCTCCTTGAGCCTGAGAGCATTCTTAATTGACTTGTTGCAGCAAATCCGACTGCAATATGGTCGTTCGTCACAGCGTGAGCCGACACATTGTATCAAAACAACAGATTCTGCGTCCTTGAGGTTGCCGTTAAGCTCGGAGCCTTCTCCGATGGCGGTCTCAAGTTCACGAAGCGTAAGAACCCTTGGGTCCTGTCCTTTCATGTATTCTTCTGTTTCCAGTTCTTGTGCCCCGGTGGCTACTATAACCGCACCGTGTTCTATCTCTGTAGCTGCCTCTTCGGCTTCGGCGCCGATGCTGCGTATTATAGATTTGAAATTACCGACAAATCCTTTCACTTCAGCAACTTGGCAACCCAGGTGAACGTGGATTTTAGGATTACCGGTAACTTGTTCGATCAGACCTTTCAGGAATTCCCGGCTAGGCTGACCATCCATTGTAAAACAGACCTCCTTGAAGTTACCGCCAAACTGCTCCTGGCGTTCGACAATATGTACCTCGGTGCCATGTTTAGCCAACTCCAGTGCCGCGGTCAAACCGGCTACACCGCCGCCGATAACCAGGGCATCGTGATTTACCGGCAATGTCTCTGGCGAAAGAGGTTCCAGGCAAAGAACTTTCGTAACCGCCATTGCCGTAAGCTGCTTAGCCTTGTCAGTCGCCTGCTCCGGCTCCTTCTGGTGAACCCATGAACAATGTTCGCGAATATTGGCAAACTCAAACAAATAAGGATTGAGCCCTGCCGTTTGAAGTGTGTTCTGGAAAAGCGACTCATGGGTTCTTGGTGTGCACGCACAAACAACCACACGGTTTAGTTCTTTTTCCTTGATCACATCTGCAATGATGCGTTGAGAATCGCCCGCACAGGAAAATAACAGTTCCTGGGCATGTTCGACAAAAGGCAGCGATGAAGCAAACTCCACCACGCCCGGCACATCAACCGTAGAAGCAATATTTATACCACAACGACAGACGAATACGCCAACTCTCGGCGACTCGCCACGAATGTCACGCTGCGGCGGGTATTCGGTTTTAATTCGCCAGTCTGGCAGTTTTGCCTGCAATGAGGCAGCGGCACCGGCCGCGGCACTGGCTTGGACAACCGTTTCGGGAATGTCCCGAGGCCCGGTCAGAGTACCACACGCATAAATTCCTTCAAGAGAAGTAAGCACTGGGTCAAATGGATCACTGGTTACAAATCCCTCATCACTGAGCTTGATCCCAAGTTTATCTGCCAACTCTCGAGTTGATGGAGGCGTACAAAGCCCAACAGAAAGTACTACCATTCCGAATTCGTCCTCTTTGAGCGGTCCCCCGTCATTGGGATCGTATTTAACTCTCAGATTATCATTTGCCGGGTTGATCTCCACGGAGGAAACTCGTGCACGAATGAAATCGGCCTTGTATTGATCCTGAGCGCGGTCAATAAACTTATCGAAGTCTTTGCCGCCGGCCCGGGTGTCCATGTTGAAGATGGTAACTTCAACACTCGGTAAATGTTCGACCATAATAATGGCATCTTTGGCCGCCTGCATACAACAGATCGCCGAGCAGAATGACCCGCCTACCTGTGAATCGCGTGAGCCTACACATTGCAGAAAAGCCACACGCTTGGGTTCCTGCTGGTCAGACGGTCTTATCACATGGCCCTGCGTCGGTCCCGAGGCACTAAGCAACCGCTCGAATTCAATACTTGTAAGCACATTGGCCGAGGTTCCGTAACTGTACTCGTCTTTGAGCTTTGCGTTGAATTCCTCCGAGCCGACAGCCATAATAATGCTGCCAACCTCGATGTCGATGACGCTGTCTTTCTGTTCATAGTCTATGACTTTTTCTTCACAGAACTTTTCACAGATACGGCACTTGCCTTTTGTCATATAGATGCAGTTTTCTTTACTGATGATAGGCACCGCTGGAACAGCCTGTGGGAAGGGAATGCGAATACACTTGGTTTTGTTAAGTCCCATGTTGTACTCATCTGGAATGCGAACCGGACATTTGCTCATGCAGATGCCGCAGCCTGTGCAGCGGCTCTCATCGACGTATCGGGCACGCTTGAGCACTTTAACATGAAAACTGTCCTTGTTTCGTTCGACCGATTGCACGTCGGCATTAGCTATAATATTAATATTCCTGTTGCTTCCTGCATCGACAAGCTTCGGAGAAAGGATGCACATTGCGCAGTCATTTGTCGGGAAGGTCTTGTCCAGCTGCGCCATCCGGCCGCCAATGCTCGGCTTGCTCTCGACAAGAAAGACCTCGACCCCCATCTGGGCCAGGTCCAGCGACGCCTGAATCCCGGCTATCCCCCCGCCAATAACCATTACAGATTTATGATCCATTATTAAATCCTGATTAATTGATTAACTAATCACTATTAACAGCTGCAAGTGTCGCTCGTGCCCTGGCTTTCTTTCGTCGAGTAAAAGCTGTGATCTTCGCGACAAGCTCTGTTCGATGAAGCTTAGCCTTTTCCTTGCTCCCCAAATGCAGTTCTTTAAGCATCTTTTCTTGTTTTGCGCCGTTATAAAGTTTTTGCCCGATACTTGTACGCACCACTGTGGTTGTATAGCCGTCCGGTGAGCCAAGCCCGCCAACGGATATGTCTGCAAAATCGTTTGCAAAATCCGGGCACGCCATGCACGCCGGGCGTGCGACCTCGTCGACCGCCTCGAACGGCAGGTGATGCACCTGCCCGTCAGTTGTGGTCAGGATGACGTCTTCCTTGATATTAAGTTTTGCGATATCGCCTATTTTCGAGCCCAGTTTCTTTTCCAGCACCTTTACGGATTTGTCATCGAAGGTGAAGTTTTCCATACAAAACAACCCAATGGTGAATGCAATAGAATCGGCTGGTACAATATTCAGCGCCTGCATCTTTCGTACAGTATAGATTTGACAGGGAGTGCCGACCATTGCTATCCGGTCCAGGCGAAGCTGCCCAATATTTTTCATCTCCTGGATAGTGGGACAATAAGTTGAATAGTCCTTGCCGAAATGATCAAGATGCTGGACCTCATCGAAATGTGTTCCCGCCGCCTCGATCAACTCATCCGGGTTGGTCGCCAAGAAAGGCTGCCTCGTAAATGGGCCTGTTCTCTTTGAAACCAATGCCCCCTGTATCAATTGCTTCTTGAGCGCATAACGCAGGATTGAAGTAACCACTCCTCCGTCAGTACAGACCTCGGAAACCTTTGGCTCAGTAGTACAAGCTGAAGTTATTGCTTGATAGATACCGATCGGGCGCTGCCACCCAAACTTTTCACGCACTTCTTTGTCAAGCGCCTTGATCTGCGGACAGATCAGGTAGCAAATACCGCACTTTACACAGCTATCCTCGGAAACAAGCCGGGGACCTTCAGCACGATCGAATTCTAGTGCGTTCATGTCATCCGCCGAACAGAACGAAGCACATCCACCGCATCTGCCGCATAAACCTTTGGCGATCACTTCTCGCTTTAGGTCCTCAAAGCTTTTGACATCCTTTTCCAGTGATTCTTGCTTTGCCATTACTTTCCCCTATTATGCTAATGCATCTTTCATGACTTTTGCGATGCTTTTTTCCATCTCTTCTAACGATACATCCTTATTCTCAAAGAAACTTTTTACCATATCATGCCGCACGAGCTGTGAAAATCTGTCTAATTCATTAATTTTTTCGAACGTCTCAGGAGAAACACGTTTTTCCTTAACGGCTAAATACCGAAGCACGCGCATAATATCCGTAAAGTTTACTTGTTGCGGACATCGCACATAGCATCGATAGCATACAAGGCATAACCATATCAATGGCGAGGAAAGCACCTCTTCACGCATTCCTAAAAGTATCTGCCGAATAATACGCCGACAGTTGTAGTCGCTGTCTACCTCGGTAACCGGACAGCCCGCCGCGCAGGTCCCGCAGGCAAAACATCGAAGAATGTTCTCGCCGCCGGGATGGCCGGCTATCTCATCACGAAATCGCAGGTCCAGTTGGCTAAGGACTGCTTCTCCCGCTTGACCTTTTTCGGCTTGAGGGATGGTTTCGGTTTTAGTTTCTTCGTTATTTTCTTTGGATTTTGCCATTACTATACTCCTGAAAATCAATCTTCCACGATTGATAACTCGTTCTCACGGAAAGTCGTTAATGGAAGTTCTTCGTCAAGGCTCCGCCCCGCCTCATACTCCAGGGCTTCCTGTGCAGCGGCGGAAATCTTCTGATAAATTCTTCCCAATGGTATCCCGCTTGGGCATGCTGCTTCACATTGCCCGCAAGCGGCACATGATGTTGCTACGTGACTCATTCGTGTCAGATGGAACAACAATTTGTCTGGCGGTAGCGGTAAAACGCCCTTCTTGCCAGACCAGTTTAAATATTTTTCCAGTGGATATTTGAAAACCTCTCCATCAAATACGCACTGTTTGCAGTAACAAATAGGACAGACTTCCCTGCAGTTTCGACAATTAATGCACAGCGAGGAAATTATCTCCAGGAAATCTATTTCGTCCTCGGCGGCTAACTTTTTCCGGTCCTCCTTGATCTTTTCTACCGCATCCTTTCGCTGCTCGTTTGGCGGGCTGTCTTCAAGGCCAAGGGCACTTAGAAGCTCTTTACCTTTTTCAGTTTCTGCACCAACATTGATCTGTTTGCTGATGTCTTCGCCTACGAGCCGAATCACCACATCAGAATATGTCGGGGTCGGAAATTGGCAGAACCGACATGCGCCGCGAAGCTCTTCGGGCAGGTTCCCCGATGCGGCCTTCTTCAAGAAATCCGCCGTCACTGAGGAATCACCGGAAGCTTGATCTACCTTCGCCGCATAATCCTGTATGGAGTATGTTCCATAACAATCCACGCCAATCACCAGGAAAGGCTCAAGCTCGGCCTGCTTTAATTTCACAAGTTCGACAAGTGCGCGTATCTCACACGGCCTAAGTACCACTGCGATAGGTAAAGCAGATTGTTCCTCGACTGCTGCAGGAGATTCCTGTGCAACCGGCTGCGGTTCTTCCGGAGCCTCACTGGATTGGCTTTCAGTATCCGATGCCTGCTGCTGCTCGGTCTTATTTTCGCCGACAGCAGCTTTTTGATGTTCGCACTGCTCCGGCTCTTCATCAACCGAGTCGACAGGGGCCTTGGCCAGTTGGGCAACACACATTTTTGCTATAATGCGAGCCGAATTTACACTGAACACAGGTGCCAGTGGATCTGCCGATTTAAGTTCAGACGACTGACGCACAAGAGTCTGAACAACCGTTTTCTTTGAAGGAATTTCCTGCGACACCAAAATACCGCTTACCAATCCTTTATCAAGCATCGAAGACAGTAAGTCCCGTATCGCTCCTACTTGATCATTATTTTTGACTTCTATTATTGCCACCGTTATCTCCTCAAATTATATGGCCCAGGATTTGGACAAAGTGTTCGGACCTAATTTCTTAAGGTTGTCTACCATTTCGCTAATTGTTTCTGCAAATCTTCCGCCCTCACTGGCACTTATCCAACGAAGCCAGACCCTGTCATCTGCGATGCCAAGCTCATTTAAAACGCTTTTGAGCACCGCGACGCGACGCCTGGCCTTATAGTTTCCGTTGGTGTAATGACAATCTCCCGGATGGCATCCGCCGATCAACACCCCATCGCACTGGCCTAGTAAAGCTCGAAAAACATAAAGCGGGTCAAGCCCTCCGCTACACATAAGCCGGATGATCCGAACATTAGGCGGGTACTGCAATCTCGAAGTACCTGCCAGATCGGCACCGGCGTAAGAACACCAGTTACACAGAAATGCAACTATTCTCGGTTCAAATTCTTCCGCCATTTTTAAGCTCCATAATGATTATTTGTTTATGTTAATGAATCGATCGCCGCCATTACTTCTTCCTTAGCAAAGCCAACCTGCTTAGTGGCGGCATTTGGACATATTGCTGAGCAAGCGCCACAACCCTGGCACAATACTGGGATCACTTTAGCGATATTCTTCTCCTCATCGATCACCCTGGCGCCGTATGGACAAACGCCGGCACAGAGACCACAGCCGGCACAGATACGTTCCTTAACTTCCGCGATACGTCCCTTAGCCTGAACGGTTCCCTGTGCAAGCAAAGTTGCCGCTCTGGCGGCAGCTGCCCTTGCCTGGGAGATCGACTCGCTAACGAACTTCGGAGAGTGTGCCAGTCCGCACAAGAAAATACCGTCAGTAGCAAAATCAACCGGACGCAGCTTAATATGCGCCTCTAAGAAATAACCGTCCTGATCCAGCGGAACCTTAAACACCTGTGCCAAGGACTCGTTGTCTTTCCTTGGAGCGATCCCGGTGCTAAGCACAAGCACATCGACCGGCAGTTGAAGTTTTTGCCCAAGGATGTGGTCAAAAGCCTCTATCTGCAAAGGATCTTCCGGTGTTTGACCGGCGGTAACTTTTGGCTTATTATCCCGTTCGTAACGAACAAAGATAACCCCTTCCTGCCTGGCCTTTTGATAGTATTCCTCACGGAAACCGTAAGTGCGGATATCTCGATAAAAGATCATCACGTTGGTTTGAGGATTGTTCTCTTTTATCTTCAGAGCATTCTTAATAGCCTGTGTGCAACAGACCCTTCCGCAATACATTTGATCGTCTTCGCGTGAGCCGACGCACTGTATCATTGCGATAGTTTGGGCCGAAGCGAGACTTTCTGATTCGGACTTATCGGCCAATTTCTTCTCAAGCTCTTTCTGGGTAATAACCTTATCACTGGCGCCATATAAATATTCGGTAGTTTCATGTTCAACTGCACCGGTAGCAATAATAACCGCTCCGTGTTCGATAACTTCTTTTTTTGCTTGGCCGTTCGTAGTTGCAAGCGTAGTTTTGTAATTGCCAATGTAACCGGAAAACTCTTCAACATTCGTCTCCAGATGGACGTGGATATTATTGGAGCCTTCAACCTGTTCAATAGTGTTTTTCAGTAGTTCCTGCGGATCATTTCCGGAAACCGTAAATTTAAGGTTGCTCAGGTTTCCGCCAAGTTGTTTTTCCCTTTCAACCAGGTACACTTCAAAGCCCTGCGCCGCCAGGGAAAGAGCAGCGGTCATTCCGGCAATTCCGCCGCCAACAACCAAACCCTCACTGCGAACAGAGAATGATGAACTGTGTACCGCCCGAAGAAGGGCGGACTTGGCGACCGCCATGGCGACAAGCTCTTTGGCTTTCTCTGTGGCCCGACGCTTATCGTTCATGTGTACCCATGAACAATGTTCGCGAATACTTATAAACTCAAGCAGGAACGGATTAAGCCCAACTTCGCGAATTGTGTCCTGGAAGAGAGGCTCATGTGTTCGAGGAGTACACGAAGCGATCACGATCCGGTTCAGCCGGTGTTCTTCAATGATCTCTTTAATTTTTTGCTGATTATCCTGGGAGCAGGTGTAGAGGCTGTGTTCGCAATAGGCAACATTGGGAAGGTCCCTGACGTAGTCGACCACTTTCTCAACATTTACTATGCCGCCGATGTTGACCCCACAATGGCAGACAAATACTCCGATCCGCACCGGCTCGACACTAACGTCTTTTTCAGGAGGATACTCCTTTTCCTTAACAAGCGTCCCCCTTGCCTCGGCAAGCAGCTCGGAGGCACGTCCTGCCGCTGCGCTGGCCTGGATAACCGTCTCGGGAATATCCTTAGGTTCGCTAACCGCACCACAAACATATATCCCCTCTCTGCTCGTGTCTTCACTGGCAAAGGGCTTTGTGTCTATGAAATTATATTTATTCAGATCTAAATTCGCAGTCTCTTTGAACGAACCGACATTTTTCGGTGGGATCAGCGCCGTTGACAACACAACCACGTCATAATGCGCCTTCTGAAGTTTGCCCTGCTCATCCAGATAGGTTAACTCCAACTCCTCACTGTCTTTTGCCTGGTCTACAACCGGAAGCCGGCATCTACGATACGACACGTTATATTCACTCTTGGCTCGTTCGTAGTAACGGTCAAAACCCTTTCCGAAAGCACGCATATCCATGAAATAAATATCGGTTTCAAGTTCCCCTTCTGAGTGCTCCTTTGCAACTATTGCTTCCTTCGTGGCATGCATACAACAAACCGAAGAACAGTATGGATTGCACTGAGTATCTCGTGAGCCGACACATTGCAGAAAAGCCACACGCTTTAGCTCTGCGTGGTCGGAAGGTCTGACCAGATGACCGTGATAGGGTCCCGAAGCACTGAGCATCCTCTCGAACTCCGGTGCTGTCATCACATTTGCCAAACGTTGATAGTTAAATTCAAGCCGATTGTCAGGATAGTACCGATCGTAACCGGGCGCCACAATAACCGCTCCAACCTTCAGGTCGACATCTTTAGGCTGTTGGTCAAAATCGATGGCCTTGGCATCGCAGACCGCTTCACAGGTTCGACAGTTTTCACTCTGGAAATAAACACAATGTTCTTTATCGATAGAAGGTGTGTTCGGAACCGCCTGGGGGAAAGCGACACTTACCACAGGACGCGAACCCAAACCGAAATCAAACTCTGCCGGCAAAGGCGAAATTCCCCGCTCGCAAAAATCTTCAGGTTTTATTGCTGCGGTCGGGCAGATAACGGCACAGGCTCCGCAACCCATACAAAGCTCAGAATCTGCATCAAAGGGCACGCCAACTTTGCGGTCGATACCACGGTTAACAAAACCGATAACCGACTTACCCATGCGCTCATTACACATCCGCACACAAAGACCACAGAGAATGCACTTCTCGTTGCTTTTCTTGATCCGAGTCTCGGTTACACCAAGTTCATCTGCTACAGCCTTAATTTCTTCCGACTCCGGACATCTGGCCAAAAGCAATTCAAGAACTATCTTACGGGATTTAACGACCTGTTCGGTATCGGTGAATACCTTGAGCCCTTCCTGGGCCGGATATACACATGCCGTCTGAATACGTTTTCGCCGCCCGTCATCTAGTTCCACAAGGCATAAACGACATCCGCCGTAAGGACTCAGAGCCTTATGATGACAGAGGGTGGGGATTTTGATTCCTAAAGCCTGGGCAGCTTCCAGAACCGTGGACCCATCTTCAACTTGAACTGGTTGGTTGTTAATGAAAAGATTAACCATCAATCATTTCCTCGTCGGTTTGCAGAAATACTATTGTTCCACTGACAAAAAATGGCTTCATTTTGCCAATGCTCAAAAATAAACTCTACTCCCGGGTGACCGCAAGTAAGTGTAGCCAAAGTTTCGAACATATCGCCAATTGGTTTAAGGTCCGGATTTGAGAGTTGAAATGTTGCACAGATCTTAGTTCCCTTTTCCGGGCAACTCTGGATTTCCATATTCCCGCCGGCCTCTTTGGCAGCCTGCGCCAAAAGTGGAAGCCCAAGCCCTACACGTTTGCCGGCTTTAGTCGTATAGAACGGGTCGAGCACCTGGCTTACCATTTGCTCATCCATACCGCATCCATTGTCGTTAATTTCGATTTTCATAAGGTCCTTTTCGGACTCCTCAACAATACGTATCTCTATTCGATTGGCACCGGCATTTAAAGCATTTTCCGCTACATCCAGGATATGAAGAGAAAGATCTTCCATTGATCAATTCAGAACCTCTCTTCCATCCTTACGCAGCAAAGCATTGTGCAGTTCCGTCACAGAAGGCGAGTCGCCGGTAAATATGATGAAAGCAGTACAGATATCATCTAATCGGTGTGCGTCGGAAAAAGTCACAAGTGGATAATCTTCCGTTTGGGGAAAGTCTTTCTTTACATCTGCTATCGAATATCTCGGCGAAATTTCCAGGGCATCTAATTCTAAACCCTCCGGCACAAATCCGAGTTGGCTAAAGATGCTGAAGCTCTCACGATCGACATGCGACGCAATAGCCAGACCGCCAAGCCGATGTATGTTTTCGACTATTTTCTCCACGCTCAACCCGATGGCACCGATGAGCAGCTTGGTTTCCTTTCCAAGGATAGCGCCATGCTCATCACACAGGCACTGCTCACCGAAAAGCTCTGGGTTATTTTCACCATGAAGGTTTTGGTCTATCAATAACTGCATTTCTTTCAATCCTTCTTCCTCGTCGAACAAACCAAGTATATGAACTTCTTCTTGCGAACAAATTTCGATACCACCGATCACTGCAAGGCCCTCGTCCAGGCCTGCTTGACGAACAGCGTTAATATTTTTGGTCGAATTATGGTCACAAATACCAATCACATCCAAACCTTTCTTCTTCGCCTGTCTGATTATTGCTTGCGGACTCATTTCATCTTCAGCACACGGTGAAAGACACGTATGCACATGTAAATCCGCTCGAAATTGTTCGAGCATTACTGTGCTCCCTGTATGCCCATGTTGTAAAGCTTGCCAATGATCTCAAAAGCCGGCTGTTTACTAACCAGGATCGGGACGCCCTCCTGCTGTGCCTTTTCAATGGTATCCTCTTCCGGCTGACGACCTGAAACAAGAATGATCGCAGCTAATTTCACAATAACAGCAGCTGCAACTATATTCGGATGCACATGCCAGGTTACCCAAACATTGCCCTGTTCGGCGTTTGCCATTACAGTGCTGATCAGGTCGGCTGTATAACCACCTGTAACCTCGGTATCAAGACCGGTATCTGCTGTCTTAACTTCAAGATCAGCCTGCTCTATCATCTCGCGAACATTCATTTTTTTACACCTTATTTAGATAGCTATTTTTGCCTCAAGCCGAGTCCCTTCGCCTACGACAGACTCAAGATTCGTTTCATCGGAACATTTTTTAATATTACACAAACCCATACCCGCGCCAAAGCCAAGTTCCCGCACCCAGTCCGATGCTGTAGAGTAACCTGGAGTAAAAGCTTGTTCTATATCAGCGATCCCTGGACCATTATCATTAGCTTCTATAGTGATCTGGTCGGACTCAACTTTTGCTACAAGCTCACCGCTCTGAGCATAAATGACGATATTCATCTCCGCCTCATAGGCAATAATAGCGGCACGTCGACGAACATGGGGGTGGATTTGCAAACGACTCAGAGCTCTTTTCAAACTGGTTGCTCCGATGCCGGCCTTTTTGAAATCCTTACCGGCTATATTATACCGAAGTACAAGCGTGGTTTTGTCAGCAACAATATCTTCGAAAATATGACTGGCACGCCATTGACGGATCTCCTGCTCCTGGAATCCGATCTCCAACTTCCGTAAAAGACCCGCTACGATATCGCCCTTGGTTATGACACCGACTAATTCTCCTCCATCACGCTGAATGACTGGAAGGCGGCCGTAACCATGTTTGTCTAATAAGTTCACGGCAAGCACCAATGGATCGTCCTCGCAAACTGTTGTTACTTCTGTTATCATTCGCTCCTCAACTCTTGTCTCGACAGCACCGTCCGTCAACCACTTTATGAAATCTTCAATGCTGATGATACCTGCCATTTGACCATTTGTTGTTACCGGCATACCCGAAATACGATTCGAACGCAGGATATCACAAAGTTCACTCATCAACATCTCAGGGGCAACAGTTACTACTTCACGTGTCATTACTTCCGAAGCCTTCATTTCATAGACAAGCTCCTGGCTTGGGGTAAGATCAGTCTTCTCAGCCATCATCCTCTCCCTTTGCCTGGGAGCAGCCCGCAAGCTTGTGCTCATAAAGCAAACCACAGGATTCATACATAAGCAGAGACGTACAAAGCAACGGAAGATCTCTTTCCTTCGCCAATTCGATCGTCTCTTCAGGTGGACGTTTGCCTCGCACAAAACACACCGCATTTACCTCCGCTATCTCAGCAGTGCGAACAACCTGTGGATGGGTCAGACCCGTCAGCAGCAGCGAGTCAGGCTTTGTAAAAGCTAATACATCGCTCAACAGATCGGCGCCGCATACCATGTTGATTTCAATATCTAAACTCTCCTGACCGCACACGACCTCAGCTTTTAATATCTTAATGATTTCTTTAAGATTCATAAGTTCAGCTTCCTGTTTTCATACGTAAATAAGTCAAAATTTAAACACATAGTTAAGTTTTATAGTATAGAATTCCTCTTTGCCGGTTTCAGTGGGAAAACTTACCCAGCTTTCTACCAAAAAGTTGTTTCCAAGATCATAGAGAAAACCCAAACTTGAAAGGTTATCAGTTTGGTTGTTAACCTGAATCACATCGGCTCTGAACATAAGGTCACGTTCAAGAAACTTGACGGTCTTATCAATCCCGCCGAAAAAACCTTCATGTTGATTTTGTGATGTACCGCCAAAATGGACTCGCACTGCTGAACCAAGATCGTAGCTTAAAACAGCAAAGGGAAATTCGGCGCCGGCTTTGTCGCGGTCGCCAAGGTTGGTTATTCCAAGAGCCATAGAAAGCTGATCTGAAAGCTCAAATCGGACCTTACCTTGTACAACAAGGTTTTCTTCGCTGCTTTGTTCAGGGAAGATCCGGCCGTCGATCCCTATCTCGACATTTTTCATTAGGCCGTATTTGAATCCGGCAAAATGGTCCGGTACGTTGTCATCGCCTAAATTATTGAAATACTGAAAAACAAGGACCTTTTCCGGCACAACATCCGCAGTCGGAATATTATTTAATCCCGTCGAAGTGGCCCATACCGGACGAACAGCCAAAAGAATGCAAAGCATTACAAACAACAAACAGTAGCGTAAACAAACTTTCCTAACCATAAAATTTCTCCTTAAATTAAATCCCTATTATCCTTCTTCTTTGGACTTCCAACGCTGGAAGCCCATCTCAATAATTCTTGATTTCACTCGACGATCACCGCCTCGAACTTACATGCCTCGCGACAAACACCGCACTTGATACATTTTTCATCGTCTATAATTTGTGCCTCTTTTCGTTCACCTCCTATAGCATCCTGTGGGCATTGTTTGTTGCACAACATGCAGCCTTTACACTTATCCGCATCGATTCGATAGTGGATCAACGCCCGGCAGACTCCCGCAGGACACTTCTTATACTTGATATGAGCTTCATATTCATCGTTAAAATAACGTAACGTACTTAGCACAGGATTCGGAGCCGTACCCCCAAGAGCACAAAGTGAAGCGTTTGTTACTGCCTCGGCTATATCCCTCAAAAGCTCAATGTGCTCAGGCTCCCCTTCACCGTTGCAGATACCAAGAATAATATCGTGCATCGCGGCAATTCCCTCACGACACGTAGTGCACTTGCCGCAGGATTCACTCCTCAGGAAGTCAAGAAAATACCTCGCCATGTCAACCATGCAAGTATCCTCATCCATCACGATCAATCCACCGGAGCCCATGATGGAACCCACTTCGGCCAAACGTTCGTAATCTATCGGAAGGTCAAGCAGCGATTCCGGTATGCAGCCGCCGGAGGGACCGCCTGTCTGGACCGCCTTAAATTTCTTGCCGTCGGGTACTCCTCCACCAATATCATATACTATCTGACGCATAGTTATACCCATCGGAACCTCAACCAAACCGGTATTGGTGACATTGCCCACAACTGAAAAAACCTTAGTCCCTTTACTTGATTCTGTGCCAATGGATGAGAACCACTCGCCGCCTCGATTGATGATCACAGGGATGTTGGCCCAGGTCTCGACGTTATTGATGTTCGTAGGCTTACCCCATAAACCTGATTGCGCCGGGAAAGGCGGACGGATTCTCGGTTCCGGTGTGCGTCCCTCAAGTGAAGCGATCAGCGAGGTTTCCTCGCCGCAGACAAAAGCACCTGCACCCCGATGCACACTTACATCGAAGTTAAACCCGCTGCCTAAAATATCATCACCGAACAAACCGTATTCCTTTGCCTGTGCGATAGCAATATTCAAACGTTTCGTTGCTAACGGGTATTCTTCGCGAATATAAATATATCCCTGTTCGCTGCCGATCGCATACGCACCGATCACCATCCCTTCAAGCATCGAATGAGGATCCGATTCGATTATGCTCCGGTCCATAAATGCTCCCGGGTCGCCTTCGTCTGCGTTGCAGATAATGTATTTAACATCTCCCGGTGCGTTCCGGGCAAACTCCCATTTCAAACCGGTGCTAAACCCGGCACCGCCGCGACCGCGTATCCCGGAACTCTTTATCTCTGCGATAACTTCCTCAGGTGTCATCGTAGTAAGCGCTTTCGCCATGGCTTTATATCCGTCACGGGCAATATACTCATCGATCTTTTCAGGATCGATAAGACCGCGATTTTTAAGCACGATCAAGCGTTGGTTTTTAAAAAATGCAATGTCGTCAAGTTTCGGGATCGGTGGTTCCTCTTTTGAAGGAACATACATAAGTTTCTCAACGGGCCGGCCCTTAACAAAATGCTCCTCAACCAGTCCGGGTATCTCTTCTACGGTAAGCATTTGGTAGAAAATGCCGTCGGGCTGAACGATCATTATGGGCCCTTGTGCGCAAAAACCCTGACACCCTGTTGCTACGACCTGAACCTCATCGCTGAGACCTTGCTTCTCGATCTCTTCTATCAGCGCATCGCGTACTTGAAACGACTTGTTAGAAACGCAACCGGTACCCGCACAGATAAGAAGTTCGAGCCTGCTGGTCTTTACTTTTTCATTTGTTGGCGATTCTTTTGCCATTAAGAAAGCCTCTCACTGCCCACTCCCAGGGCAAACTCTACAACGAGCTTGCCGTTGAGAACATGTTCAGCAAATATTTTACGTGTTTTTTCTTCATCCAGGTCGACGTACTTGACGGGCGCTTCACCTTTCAACTCAACCGTCATCATCGGTTCCTTGCTGCAAAGACCCGCACAGCCGGAGGTCGTAAGAATGATGTCCTCGGCATTTTCCTGTTCGAGTGAAGCCATCAGTGTTTTCATGATTTTCCTGGCCCCGGCAGAGATACCGCAGGTACCCATATGAACGGTTATTTTGGCACGCCCCGCACCGTCACGAAGCATAGTCTGCCGCCTCATCCGTTCCGCAATTTTGTCAAGATCTTCTGGTTTAAGTTTAGCCATTTTCTGTTCCTTCTCCTTCAGCAACAACCTCGGCTGTTTCGGTTTGGTCCTGATAACGCTTGAGGATCTTCGCCATCTTGGCCTGGGTGACAGAACCGTACAGATCATCGTTGATGGTGATCACCGGTGCCAGCCCGCAACAGCCAAGGCAACGGACATCTTCGAGACTGAACATTTTGTCCTCGGTAGTACCGCCGCTCTTTATCTTTAACGTACGCTCCAGGGACTGCAGGATCTGACGAGCACCTTTTACATGGCACGCCGTTCCCATGCAGACCCGAATAACGTATTTTCCCCTTGGAACGAGACTGAATGAATTATAAAAGGTAGCGATCCCATAAACACGGCTAAGCGGTATATCTAATGCACGAGCAGTATGACGAAGAATATTTTCCGGCAGGTATCTATATTGGGCATTGATATCCTGAAGTACAGAAATAACCGCGGAACGCTCGTCTTCATGCGCAGCGATCGCATCGGCAAGCGTCTGTCGGCCTTCTTCGTCTAACTGAACTTTTCCAAGTTCGTCAACCTCTTCGAAATGGGCGATATTACGAACCGGACAGTTAGTCGTGCATGTTCCGCAGCCCGTACATTTTTCCTCGTCTATATAACGTGGCCTTTTGGTGATAGTTACAGTGAAATTACCAGCCTTACCTTTTACTTTCTTTAACTCGGAGTTGGTTATAATTTC
>SDBV01005186.1_pt1 | contig 18458 bp, 20 predicted proteins | sample 2277081 | NCBI WGS metagenome assembly SDBV01 (sample SAMN10402039, study PRJNA504765) | marine sediment metagenome | isolation source: marine sediment core GS10_PC15, 223 cmbsf | place: Arctic Ocean: Southern Knipovich Ridge | collected 2010 | reverse complement strand
TCGTATTGAACGGCTCTTTGACTCTGGAAGAAGCGGTTAGACTTCTGAAGAAAAGAACAAAAATGTATGCAAAGAGGCAGTTTACATGGTTCAGGAAAGAGCCGGATATACAGTGGTTGGATATTACCGGTATTACGGATTCGGAAGAAATTTTTGCAAAGGCCGTAAACAATATTGACCCCGTTAGAAAACTCCTGATTAATAAGAGTCTCTTCTATATACCTAATTGCTAACGGGGTTGAAATTCTCAGGAAATTTCTTTATGTTAAATGAAAGCAGTTATTTGTCATTCATTATTTTTAAAGTGTGTTTCCCATGAGTGATAAAAATCGCAACTTACAAGACCTCTACCTTAATTCCCTGAGAAAGGAAAAAATTCCTGTTGTAATTTACCTTACTAACGGTGTACGCCTGAGAGGGGTCATAAGAGGATTTGATAATTTTGTGGTTTTAATAAAACAGGAAAAACAGCAGCTTATATACAAACATGCTATTTCCACAATAATTCCTGAGAAAGATGTTGATATAAAGTCAGAAGCTCCTGCGGAGTCATAATCCTTTGCAAACCAACCCGAGAAATCCCTTTTGCACAGTTGATGTAATAATAGAGATTGGGCACGGAATAATTCTTATTAAGAGGAAAAATCTGCCTCCAGGATGGGCCATACCCGGAGGGTTTGTTGACTATTGGGAATCCCTTGAAGACGCTGTCATCAGGGAGGCAAAAGAAGAAACAGGACTTGACATCCAGCTCATAAGGCAATTCCACACCTATTCAGACCCAAAGAGAGACCCGCGCCATCATACTGTATCCACGATTTTTATCGCTAAGGCCTCGGGTAAACCAAAAGCAGGAGATGATGCGGGAGAAATCGGCATATTCAGTATGGATTCACTCCCTGATGAAATAGCTTTTGACCACAGACAGATTCTCGAAGATTATTTTGATAGTAAATATTAATTTTTAATCCGAAAGTGAACTGAACATCATAGGATTTTAATAAAGGCATGCACTGCCTTATGTGTTTATGGACAATGCCGTTTTATGACAAAAAAGCCGCAAAATGCAACCTTTCTGCCGGTAGGCAGGCCTGCCTGACCGGTAGGCAGGCTTCGGCTAAAGATATAAATTGTTAGGTGGCTTGGTGTGAAACTGTGTTTAACTTGATAAGTTGATATACTCTATAGAGTATATCTTGTAAATAAAATTGTTTAATACCAATCAGTTTAGCGTATTTGATATGATTAAATAGATATTTATATAATTATTTGATATTAAAAAACATATCTTTATCTCTTGATTATATATGATATATCATATATAAAGGTCAAATAAAGGGGGTCTGCCCTGGCTGTTGAAAAACTCTTTTCTTCCAGTAATAATGTCATACCCGCGAAGCTTGTCCCAGCAGGCAGTAAGCAGGGAGCGGGTATCCAGTAACATACTGAAAAGACTGGATTCCCGCCTGCCTGCCGGTAGGCAGGTTTTCACGGGAATGACGGCAAATGGTTTAAAACCATATTTAAAGGAGTTTTTCAACAGCCTGTTGACATTAGACATTATTAATAGAATCCTAACCAATAAATCCAGTTGGCGCTTACCAGCGTAACTGATTTCTACGTTATGCTTAACGATATGAATACAACATGATGAAAAGTGATTTAAGAATTATAATGGTCCTGATATTAACTGTTTTGATAGCAGTATCTTTAACAGCCTGCGGTAGTGGAAGTGGAAGCGAAAGCGGCAATAGCGAAACTTCTCTACTACCTCAATTGAGTGTGGTAGGAAATAAAATTGTTGATGACAAAGGCAATCCTAAAGTTTTGCGAGGTGTCACAATTATAGATCCTTTTTTTATGAAAGAAGTTCATTATAATGGACCGAGGGAGGAAGATTTTAAAGTTTTAGCTCATGACTGGAATGCTCAAATTATCAGAGTACCGGTTCACCCTGAATTGTGGGAAATTAGCAGCAACTATTTAGAAGATTATCTAGACCCTGTTGTTGAATGGGGAAATAAATATGGAATGTATATTTTCATTGGATATCACGCCCATGGAAATCCCATCACTGAAGAAGTTGAATATCCGGATTGGAGGAATTACCCGCCCTGGCAGGGCAATCCCTATAATCCCGATAAGGCCTTAGCTATTTCTGTATTAACGGACATTGCACAACGATATAAGGAGAAATCGTGGGTTATTTACGGAATATTTAATGAACCTTCTTATATAACCTGGGATGAGTGGCGGCCTGTTGCAGAGGAACTTGTGGATGTTATTCATTCCATAAATCCAACTGCTTTAATAGTAGTACCTGGTGTTGACTGGGGATACGATCTAAGCAGTGTTTTGGATAACCCTGTTAATCGTTCTAACGTAGTTTATGAGATTCATCCCTATCCTCTTAAAGATGATAGCTGGAAAAACGTGGTACGTACAGTATCAGAAAAATATCCGGTATTTATAGGTGAATGGGGATTCCCTGAAGAATATGGCGGTTTGTTGTACGGGACTCGTGATGACTATGGCGAACCCTTAGTTAATATAGCTAAAGAACTTAATATCGGATGGACTGCATGGATATGGCACCATGAATGGACACCATCAATACTTACTTCTATAGAAACTTATGATGTTACTGATTTTGGAGCATTGGTTAAAGATTCTTTATGAAAAAAATTATTTTTATAACAGCGATGATTTTAATGTTAACCGTATTATCGGGTACTGCCCCTGCAAGAGCTGATACTGAATTTAATACCGGCAATAGAGCGGAAAACCTTTTACAAAGTGTTAAAGGCATTGCAAACATTCAGGGGCTCTTCTCAGAAGAGCATTCTGTCAACCGGCGGGAGGAACCGGGCAATTTTCCTCAAGACTTTACCGCTCCAGGCTATAAAAACAGTGTCATAGCCGCGCACCAGCCTGTATTAAGAGATGACCGGGAAGAAGAGGAATTACTTCAGGATATTATCCCTGCTGACAGGATTGTATTAAATGACGGCAAACCCCGTCAGGATATTTCTCCAGAGGAGATAGCTGTTAAGCTTGGGACCTCGATGGCCGCGCTTAGCAGCTTATTTTTTGACATGCAAAAAGGCCGTGTGGACTATGAGCGTATGAAGAGTTCTGAAGAATACGCAAAATATATAAAATTAAGTTACAACTTAAAAAAAATGGACCTGGGCAGGCTGAAAAGCAGGGAAGAGAAAATAGCCTTCTGGATAAATCTGTACAATTTCATGGCTATCCACGGCGTTATAAAGCTCGGGATAAGAAATTCCGTAAAGGAGGTGAGGAATTTTTTTAAAAGAGTTCATTATCAGATAGGTGATATGTTTTTCAGTCTTGACGATATAGAGCACGGGATATTGCGCGGCAACAGAAGCTACCTGATATTCAGGAAAGGAGACAGAAAGTTCAGTTATTCTGTTAAACAGCTTGAACCCCGTCTCCACTTCGCTCTTGTCTGTGCATCGGTCTCATGCCCGCCCATTGATTTTTATACCTCAAAAAAATTAGACAAGGAACTGGACATGTCAGTAAAAAGATTTTTTAATTCAGGGGGTGCAATAGTAGACAGGAAAAAAAATCATATATCTCTTAGCCGGCTATTTAAAATGTACAAAAGCGACTTCGGGAAGGACCAGAAAGAAAGATTGCAGTTTATTGCACTCTATCTGTATAACGAAGATGACAGAAAATTCCTGATGGAAAACGGAGAGAAGCTAAAGATTGAATATCAGGATTACGACTGGAGTTTGAATAAACCCTGATTAAAATTTTTATGTCAAAAATTGCCGAAAATTGGGGTCTATAATAGAAAATTAAAGCAAACATAGGAAGCAGGAGATTCTTATTGTGGCAGTGATTCATGGAAGGCGCTTGTTTGAGACTATAACAGAAAGATTTGAAGAATAAGCACATAACCATCGCATGCACCAGATCGCCGTTACTGCCCTTTGGTTTGGGTATTTCCTGTTTGGCATCTAATTTTGTCGGCTTTATGTAGCTCCTTCGCAAGGCGGCTGGTGATGCAGGGCGTTAAACCTTTACCAATTTCCCTTTAGCATCTGCAATAACCATATTATTTTCTGTTACAGCTTTTGCATAAGCCTCTAAAAGTTTTTTAGTATTCTTTAATATCCCGGCCTCAATAATTACTTTTTCACCAATATGCAATGCCTTCCTTAAGCGAATTTCGATACGGGCAGTAACAGCCGGCATGTCCATAGCAATGGCAAGCTTAACCATTGTCTCATCAAGCAGGGTTGAAATAATCCCGCCGTGGACAATATTTAAATATCCCTGGTGTTCTTTTTTAGGGATAAATTCAGTTTTTATTGTCTTTCCGTTAAAATGGAATTTCAGCCTGAGGCCAATGGGATTTTTAGGCCCGCATACAAAACAGTATCCATCATCAGCCAGGGGTTCATTCTGAACGAGTTTCATGGTAGGAATTTAACATAATGTCAGGTCAATCGTAAATGCCGTGGTTATTTTGGTATAATTCTGGTATATTTTAAAAAACATATGGAAAGGGGATAGAAAAATTTGTCCAAGAAGGGGAAAAGAAAATCTAAAAAATCCAAACCAGAGGAAAAGAGTCCAAAGAAAAAAAATCTTACTGTAATTATTTTAGTGCTGGTGATTGCCGCTCTCGTGGCTGTTGGAGTGGGATTAAAGTTAAACTCAAAGAAATCGTCTGATAAAACTGTATCTGCTGCTGCTGCTGATAGTTCCCTGCGAAAAGGTGAGACACGGCCAACCCTGTCACCCGCACAATTCAGTTATCCAAAAGTTGCCGAGGCTTATCAGATAGCAAAAGATATACCCCATGTCCTGGACAGTGTGTTTTGCTACTGCTACTGCAACGAAAAGCCATTCTACCACAAGAGTCTTCTCAGTTGTTTTGTTGATATGCATGCCGCAGGTTGAGGCCTCTGCATAAATCAAGCCCGGCGGGCTTCAGAGCTGTATAAAAAAGGTAAAAGCATAAAAGAAATCAGTGATATTATAGACAGAGAGTTTGGCACATAGATTAAGGCATCAACCTTTGATTTTTTTCCTCCCCAGGCGGAAAAAAACCACAGAGTCCACAGAGAACCAATAATTGCAAATTTAACATTTAGCATTTCAAATTTAAAATGATAATTTTGCATTGAAAATTTTAAAATGAGTTGTTTTGTGCCCTCTGTGGTTAATCGCCTATTTTAAGTTCAAATACATGTTAGCAAACCTGTTACTAAAGCCCGGCACACTTAAATTAAAAGAGATTAAAACCCCGGAACCCTCTAACGGCGAAATCCTCGTAAAGATAAAAGCTGCGCTTACATGCGGTACGGACCTGAAGGCGTTTAAAAGGGGCCATGCCATGATACCAATGCCAACAGTCTTTGGCCATGAGTTTTCAGGCATTGTGGAAAGAGTCGGCAGGGGGGTCAGGAAATTTTCCCGGGGAATGGGAATAATGGCAGTTCACAGCGCCCCGTGCGAGCGATGTTATTTCTGCAAAAAAAGGCAGTACAATCTCTGTGAAAATATAATGAGGACTAAAGTCCTTGGCGCCTTTGCAGAGTATATCCTGTTGCCAAAACATATAGTTAAACATAATGTCTTTGTAAAACCCAAAACCCTTTCTTTTGAAGAAGCAGCTTTTTTAGAACCCCTTTCCTGCGTAATTCACAGCATTAACTCTGTTTACCCCGTTAGCAAGAAAGCTCTGCCTTTTCGCCTCGGCGAATCCGCCTTGAGAGGAAAAGCCCCACCCGAGTTTTCTAACGGGGTTGATATTGCCAGAGGCGATACTGCTGTAATCATTGGCGCCGGCCCTGTTGGACTGCTTCATTTAATGCTTTTAAAAAGAATGGGTGTAAAAGTAATTATTATTGAAAAAGGGGAAGGGCGTCTTAAAAAAGCATTTGAAGAAAAAGCAGATATTGTAATTGACGCAAAAAAGAAAAACATTGGTAAAAAAATAAAGGCTTTTACGAAAACTGCCGGCGCTGATGTTGTCTTTGAATGCACCGGGATACCTGAAGTATGGGAGGAGTCTGTTTCGTTTGTCCGCAGAGGAGGCACGGTTATACTATTTGGAGGGTGCAGAGAAGGCACAAGGGTTTCCTATGATGCTGGGAGGATTCACTATGACGAGATAACATTAAAAGGGGTTTTTCACTATAAACCCTCTGATGTATCACAAGCATTTAAACTCCTATCCAGCAGAAAAATAAAGGCAAATGGATTGATTTCAGGCAGATATCCTCTCAATAAGCTTAAAACGGCATTTGAAAGGCTGGCAAAGGGAGATGGAATAAAATATGCGATTATTCCATGAAACATAGATGAAGGTTGCCAGGCTATATAGTTTTGAAGATATACGTATTGAGGAAATGCCGGTTCCTGACATGGGTAATGGGGATGCGCTTGTCAGAGTAAAGGCATGCGGCATATGCTCCGGTGATGTCATGCCGTGGTACATAGAAAAAAAGCACCTCTTGTCTTAGGACACGAAGCGTTTTATTACGCATAAATTTCCTTTGGAAAAAACACAGGACGCTTTCAGTCTTACTGCAAAGGCAAAAGATTTTCTAAAGGTTATAATTACCTTTAATTAAATTAATCAATTTTTAGTCTGTCATTCCGGCTTGTCCGGAATCTTTCTGTGTTTTAAGAAGGATTCCCGACCTGCCTACCGGCAGGCAGGCGCGCGGAGCCTGTCCCGGCTTGACCGGGGCTTGCGGGAATGACACCTGTTTGGTGATGGAGATTCCTTTGAAATACGCAACAATACATGTTTATTGCTAAAGAATCGCTCAATTTAGGCTTTAATTAAATTAATCAAGGAGGGAAAAATGGCTGAGGTCACAATAAAAATCGAAGGGATGAGCTGTCAGCATTGTGTTATGAGTGTAAAAAAGGCTGTTGACGGATTAGAAGGGGTAAGCTCTTCAGATATTTCAGTAGGAAGCGCCAGGGTTGTATATGACGAGCCAAAGACAGATAGAGAAGCTATAGTTAAGGTCATTCAGAATGCCGGGTATACGGTGGTTGGTTAGACCTTACTAAAAACTTCTATACCCGGTCGTATCATCTCTCTGGCAATAACAGCAGGCAGGGATATTAAGTTAAAGAATTTTAATATGGGGTTATACCCCATACCCGGGTCGAATCTACCCCGCCTGGAAGACATTAAAATTAAGCAGTAAATATCAATAGACAAGTCATGAAAAGCAGTTACAATGTTTGTAAATGCTTTTCATGATTACCACAGTTAAATTTCTTTTTTTTCAAATAATGGGCCGTAACTCTCAGGCCTTCTGTCTTTGAGAATATTATTGTAGGGGTTTAATTCTTTATCCTTTGCCGCATTAAGGTCAATCTCTGCAATCATCAGAGCCTCTTCATTCTCTGACGCCCTTATTATTATCTTTCCATCTGGTGAGACTATCTCGCTCTGACCTATAAAGGTGAGGGATTGCCCCTCTTTTCTCTTTTCTGTTCCAGTCCTGTTTGCTGTTACAGCATATACCCTGTTTTCAAGGCACCTGACCGGCATGGCATCAGGGCAGTAAGGCATGACAAGGTTTGAAGGGTGAGCAACAACCTCAGCACCCATAAGGGCAAGACTTCTCATTGACTCGGGAAAGAACCAGTCAAAACATATCATAATGCCAATACAGCCAATTTCTGTATCCCATACCCTGAATCCTGTATCTCCCGGAGTAAAATATAGCTTTTCTTCAAAATAGAGATGTGTCTTGCGATAAACACCTATAAATCCTTCCGGGCCGGTTAGGACGGCTGAGTTATAAAATTTATCACTGTCTTTTTCAGCAAGGCCTGCCACAATATAAATCCCTTTTTCATGCGATAAATCTTTAAGAGACTCTGTAATATATCCTCCTGTCACTGGTTCGGAAAGCTCAGTTACTTCATCAACCGAGGTGAATTGATATCCTGTTGCAAAGAACTCGGGAAGGACAAGGAGTTCAAGGTCTGCATCTCTTACTGCTGATAAAACCTTTTTAAGGTTTTCCTCTTTTTTGCCAAAAAGGGGGTTGAATTGATAAAGTCCTGCTTTCATAAAAATAAAATACCATCAAACATTCCTGATTGTCCAACTATTATTTAGAGACTCTACAAAGATATTTTTAAATTTTGTTACCATATTCAGATATGTCCACGGTAATTGTCAGAAGGGCGGAATATGATTACAGTACATTGCGTCCGGTATTTTTTGCAATAATGGACTCCATCGCAGGAGACCTTATAAAGAAGGACAGCCGTGTCATAATAAAACCCAACCTGCTTGCACCAGCATCCCCGGATAAGGCAATTGTTACGCATCCATTGGTTATAAAGGCTGCTGTTGAATACGTGATTCACAGGGGCGCTGTTCCCATGATTTCGGACAGTCCTGCAACAGGCTCTTTTGACAGGATTCTGAAAGTAGCGGGTATCAGGGGTGCGCTTGAGGGCCTGAGAGTTGACTGCAGGGAATTCAAAAAGTCTGTGGTCATTGATGTTGGAGAGCCTTTCAAAAAAATAGAGATTGCCGGAGATGCTTTAGATGCAGATGTTGTAATAAACCTGCCGAAGCTCAAAACACATACACAGATGCTCCTTACTCTCGGGGTAAAGAACATGTTTGGATGTGTTGTAGGGATGAGAAAGCCTGAATGGCACCTGAGGGCAGGAGTGGACAGGGAGATGTTTGCAAGGCTTTTGATTAAGGTATATCAGGCTGTTAAGCCGTCTGTTACAGTAATTGACGGCATTCTGGCAATGGAAGGCCAGGGCCCGGGAAAAAAAGGAAAGCCGAGAGAACTCGGTGTGCTAATGGGAAGCATTGATGCTATTTCGCTTGATAATGTGGTTTGCAGGATGTTAGGGATTGCTTCTGATAGATTGATGACTAATAAGATTGCAGTTAAAGAGGGTCTTTTGAGTAAAGAAATTGATATTGACGGTGATCTTCCGATAGTAATGGATTTCAAACTGCCGGAGATAGCCCCTCTTGTTTTTGGCCCGAAAATGTTTCACGGCTTTATGCGCAGGCATCTTATCCAGAGGCCTGAATGTGATGACTCTGAATGCAATCTTTGCGCGGAATGCTGGCAGTATTGTCCTGCTGAGGCAATAACCCATGATAAAAAAAAGCTTCATTTTGATTATGAAAAATGCATCAGGTGTTACTGCTGTATTGAGGTATGCCCTCATGGTGCACTGAGTGCAAATGAGACATTAACCGGTAAAGCGGCAAGGAAGTTATTTAAAATTCAGGATTAGTGACTCTTGCATAACAACTGTCCTACGGAATTAATCATTCCAGTACCATTACAACTATTTACTCCCATAGTTTAATTTTACCTTGCAAAGCAAATATATATAATTTTAAGCCTTTAATCTTGGCACATCAAGTTGTAACGGCACTAGCATAAGCAAAATTCTCTCCTTTCTGTCACTCCCGCTTGTCGGGAGTCTTTCCGTAAGAATGATTCCGGACAAGCCGGAATGACAAGATTATAGCCGATCCCCGACAAGCGAGGACAGGCTTTGGACATTAGATTTACAGAAATCAATAGTTTTTGACGTGAAGGTCTTTAACTAAGACCTAAATTGAGCGATTCTCATATGGTCTGATGTACAAAGCAAGTTCAAAAATTCATAATGCGATAAGATATTAGAATTGTTTTATTCCTATTTTTAGTCCTTCACTCAATGAGTGAAGATTTTTAAAGCAGGAAAGAGGCTGCACAAAGGTATCGCTATGTATTTATTAACCTGCTTGTTCTCTCTTTCATACATAATATTAACCCCTATTTTCTATAATATAGGCCGTAGTTTACAAAACCCGGGGTTTTTTGTTCAAAAGGTATTGCAAGGTATCTGAAAGTCTAATAAAATCTTCTATGCTCAAAACCTCGGGCCTTAATTTACGGTCAATACCGGATTGTTGCAGTGCTTCTTTGATGCTGTCAAAGGATTTCAGGCTGTTTGCTATGGTTTTTCTGCGCTGTGAAAATGCAGTCTTTACGACCTTGAGGAAAAACGCTTCATCGTTCATATTATAAAGAGGCCGGGAATAAACCTCAAAATGCACAACTGCAGAATCTACTTCAGGCGGCGGGGAAAAGGCGTCTTTTGGCACTGAAAATTTCAGCGCAGGCTTTGTATATAACTGGGTAGTGATGGAAAGGACACCGTAGCTTTTACTGCCGGGCAGAGATGTAATCCTTTGTGCAACCTCTTTCTGTAGAAGCAATGTCATGCCGGGTATTTTATCTTTAAATTCAAGAAGCCTGAATAAAAGAGGGGTTGTTATATAATAAGGAATGTTGGCAACAACCTTGAAGTTGCCTTTAATCGTCTCATAAGGGAATTTCAGGGCGTCGGCTGTTATCACCTCAACATTTGGTGTCATGGAAAACAACTGTTTCAGTCTCTGAGCCAGTTTCCTGTCAATTTCTATGGCAATAACTTCCTTGACATGCTCTGCAAGAAGTTTTGTCATTACCCCGGGACCGGCTCCAATTTCAACAACCCTGTCATCAGATGTAACAAGACTGCAGTCTATTATTTTCTTTAAAATGTTTTTATCAAAAAGAAAATGCTGTCCAAGGGGTCTTTTCATTTGAGAATACCTTATTCGCAGATTAACAAAGATTTATTTTTCACATCAGCGGTCATCTGTGTATCTTTTGACTATTTTCTTTGTATCTTTTCGTGTAAAATGTTAAATTATATCACATGAAATTAGAAAATAGCTTTTACCCCGTTAGAAAAAGCCCGTTCTTTGAGGATGGTAACATAGCAAGAGCAGGTTTTTCCCGCCATAGGAAGATCCGCTTTCGGAGGATTTGCCAAGGCAAACTAACGGTGTTTAGCTCTTCCAAAGAAAGATTCAATAGGTTTATTGTATAATCTACTTAATATAATGTTTTCATATTATAAGTAAAATTAAATTAACTATAAATTTTTTTAATTTGACGCAGAACAGGTTTCTATACTAAAGTCTTAAGTCACGTAACCCGCGGTGTGAGGCCATGCAATAAATCCAGATTATTATTGCTATCCTTTAGAAGCACTACAGGGTTTTGAAGAGTCCTTTTTTTGAAAAGGGATAATAATCTAAAAGACTGAAAGGAGTAGTTAAATGCCGACTTTAGAGTTTGAGGGTAAGTCTTATGAGGTTGACGAGGAAGGTTATATGCAGGACTGGCAGGAATGGAGCGAGGGCTTGGCAGGGGAGATGGCAAAAATTGATAATCTTGACCTAACTCAGGAACACTGGGATATTATAAGATTTCTCAGAGAGTATTTTACAAAGTATCAGATAGCTCCGATGATTAAGATACTTACCAAGGAAATCGCAAAGACCATGGGTCCAGAGAAGGGTAACACGAAATATCTCTATGAACTGTATCCGGCAGGTCCGGCAAAACAGGCCTGCAGGTATGCCGGGCTTCCAAAGCCTACCGGTTGCGTATAAATTTTTAAAAATTGTTTTATCCGAAGAGGTTTTATTCTCCCGGGATATAGCAGAGAGGAAATGCGTTTATCTTTAATAGATAAACATCCAGCCTTTGAATGTTTTAAAATAACGGGGAAGAGAATCTCATGCTAGTACTTAGTTGTATAAGTTCCAGTTCGTCATTCTCACAGGTCTTAAGCGGGAATCTATTGATTCTACTGGATTCCTACTGGAGTTTACCCCGTACTTGATACGGGGCAGAAATGACAAACATAAGAGGCTAATTTATGTGCGATATTAAATTTCAGGGAGTGACCTCTATTGCTGAATAAGAAGCTGAATAAACTTCTGTCAGAAAAAAAATCCGCTATCCTTAAAAGGTGGTTTGGCGCAATACTGGAGACTTACCCCGCTGAGACTGCAAAATATTATAAAAAACATGACAAACCCTTTACCAATCCCGTAGGATCCACAATTTTTAATGGATTAGAGAACCTTTTTGATGAAGTCCTTCAGGGAAAGGACTTTAAAACTCCCCCTGCTTCTCTGGAAGATATTATCAGAATCAGGGCGATTCAGGATTTCGCTCCTTCACAGGCTCTTGTTTTTATCCCACTTTTAAAGGAAATAATTGTTGAGGAATTGAAAAACGAGGTCGCTGACCCCGGGATGTTTGAGATGTTTCTGGAACTCGAGTCTGTAATAGATAATCTTGCCTTTCAGTCTTTTGATGTATACGTTAGATACAGGGAGAAGATTTATGATCTCAAGGTAAAAGAACTTCAGAGCTTGACATTCAGACATTTACAAAGGGCAAACCAGATATATGATAAATACAGGCAGGAACATAATTGTAAATTTGACAATGACAATATTGATACCGTAAGAGACAAAGAGATAATTAAATGAATGCCTTGTTGTCCTTAATTGCAGTAACTGCACTGGTTCTTATTGTAATGGCAGGGGTGAAAGTGGCAAATCTTCACTTTCTGTTTGGGGTGGTAGTGCCGTATGCTGCATTTGCCACATTCATTATCGGAGTTATTTACCGTGTTTTAAAATGGGGGAGTTCCCCTGTCCCGTTTCGTATACCGACAACAAGCGGACAACAAAAATCCCTGCCCTGGATCAAACACAGTAAACTTGACAACCCGTCAGGCACTGCCGGCGTTATTGGGAGGATGCTGCTGGAGGTGTTTCTTTTCCGTTCGCTATTCAGCAACACAAAATTCGAATTAAGGGATGGCCCAAAGGTTGCCCAGGGCTCTGCCAAGTGGCTCTGGCTGGCTGGACTGGTGTTTCACTGGTCATTCGTAATCGTCCTGCTCAGGCACACCAGGTTATTTGCAGAACCAGTGCCGGCTTTCCTGCATAAGATTGAGATTCTTGATGGTTTTTTACAGATAGGAGTACCCGGACTTTTGATATCAGGTGTTGTGCTTTTACTGGCTGTAACCTATCTTTTTTTGAGGAGGGTTTTTATCCCGCAGGTTCGCTATATTTCACTGGCCGCTGATTATTTCCCTCTCTTTTTAATCATGGGAATAGCTTTATCAGGTATCATTATGCGCTATTTTATTAAGGTGGACGTTGTGAATGTAAAGCACCTGACCATGGGACTGGTCACCTTTAATACTGCAGTTCCGCAAGGGATTAATGTTATATTTTATATTCACTTGTTTCTTGTCAGCGTTTTATTAGCGTACATCCCGTTCAGCAAGATTATGCATATGGGGGGTGTATTCCTCAGTCCGACAAGAAATCTGGCAAATACCGGCCGTGTGAAAAGGCATATCAACCCATGGAATTATCCTGTCAAAGTTCATACTTATGAGGAATATGAGGATGAATTCAGGGAAAAAATGAAAGGCGCTGGATTACCGTTAGAAAAGGAGTAAGTAATGGCTAAAGTACCCAAACCTGATGAGCTTTCAAAGATAGATTATACACCGCCTGAAAAGGGATGGCTGGATACGCCGGTTGTGTTTAAAGAGGGTACCTGGTGCTATGGCGCAAAGCCAAAGCTCCTTGAAGCTCTTGATATGCCGAACCCCAGACAATGGAAGCCGAGTGAAGAGGACTGGAAACTGCCGGAAAACTGGCGGGATATCTTACTTCAGGGAATGAAGGACCGGCTTGACAAGTATCGTTCATTCAGGCTTTTTATGGACATATGCGTGAGATGCGGCGCCTGTGCTGATAAATGCCACTTTTTTATTGGAACCGGAGACCCAAAAAATATGCCTGTTCTCAGAGCAGAACTGCTCAGGTCAGTATACAGAGGGCATTTTACGGCAGCAGGAAAGATAATGGGAAAAATTGCCGGGGCAAGGGAGCTGACAATAGATGTGCTCAAGGAGTGGTGGTATTATTTCTTTCAGTGCACTGAATGCCGGCGCTGTTCGGTTTTCTGCCCTTATGGCATTGATACTGCTGAAATCACGATTATTGGCAGGGAACTGCTGAATCTGATAGGTCTGAACACTGACTGGATAGCCGGCCCTCTTGTCAATTGTTTTAAAAAAGGAAATCATCTTGGGCTTGAACCCCATGCGATTACGAGTAATATAGAGTTTATGTTGGATGACATAAAAGATATAACAGGAGTGGAAATAACCCCTACCTTTAACAGAAAAGGGGCTGAAATCCTGTTTGTTACGCCTTCCGGCGACCTCTTTGCCGACCCCGGCATATATACCTGTATGGCATATCTCATGCTTTTCCATGAAATCGGGCTTGACTATACATGGAGCACGTTTGCATCTGAAGGCGGCAACTTTGGTTTTTTCACCTCAAATGAGATGGCAAAAAGGCTTAACGCTAAAATATATGCTGAAGCCAAAAGGCTGGGGGTAAAGTGGATACTGGGAGGAGAATGCGGCCATATGTGGAGGATTATAACTCAGTATATGGATACATGGCATGGACCTGCAGATTTTCTTGAAGAGCCTGTCTCGCCAATAACAGGCACAAAATTTGAGAATGCAAAGACCACAAAGATGGTTCATATTGCAGAATTTACTGCTGACCTCATTAAGCATAACAAACTAAAACTTGACCCAAGCCGGAATGATCATCTAAAGGTGACATTTCATGATTCGTGCAATACTGCAAGGGGCATGGGAATTTTCGAGGAACCCCGCTATATCATCAAAAACTCATGTAACCATTTTTATGAAATGCATCCAAATACCATCAGGGAGAAAACTTTTTGCTGCGGCAGCGGCTCAGGCCTTAATGCAAGCGAAAACATGGAATTGAGGATGAGAGGAGGATTTCCTAGGGCAAACGCAGTAAAGGATGTTCACGAGAGGTATGGAGTGAATATGCTGGCCAATATCTGCGCTATTGACAGGGCTGCCCTTCCGCCGCTTATGGATTACTGGGTTCCCGGAGTGCGTGTTACCGGAGTTCACGAACTGGTAGGGAATGCCCTTGTTATGAAAGGTGAAAAAGAAAGAACCCAGGATCTGCGGCTTGAAGTCCAGGCAAAGAGGAAAACAAGAGAGGCTGAAAGAAGGAAGAGTGTAAGAAGGAGTAAAGAATAATGTATGACGGAGGAAAAATAATCGCCGGCCTTATTATCTTTGTCGGGTTAGCGGTATTTCCGTTCTATTATAATATGGGGAAGCCTGTTATTAAACCAGACCCAAAAATCAACACTGATGCCATCCAACATCTGGAGGAAAAGGAGTGTGTCGAGTCGAAGGAATTCATGAGAGCCAATCATATGCAACTGCTGAACGAATGGAGGGATGCTGCAGTTCGTGACGGCACAAGGGTTTATGTAAGCACCAGTGGAAAGAAATATGATATAAGTCTTCAGAATACGTGTATAAACTGCCATTCCAACGCAGACAAGTTTTGTCATGAATGCCATAGTTATGTATCTGTAGAACCGAACTGCTGGCAATGCCATTTTGTTGAAGGGGAGACCAAGCATGAACATTGATAGAAGAAAATTCTTAGGGTTTGCCGGGCTCTCCACCTTGCTGGGTTTTACGGGCATATCGGTTATTGACGAATTGCTCAGGGGTGAAGCAGAAGCCGCCGCGTTTACATCAAACCCGGCGTCTATGTCTGCAAAAAGATGGGCAATGGTCATTGATATGGGTAAATTAAAGACAGAGGCTGATTATAAGAAGGTTATTAATGCCTGCCATAGTATTCATAATGTACCTGAATTAGACAATAAAAAACATGAGATAAAATGGATATGGACTGAAAAGCATGAGCATGTTTTTCCCGGTCAGTCAGATGAATATGTAATGGAATCCCTTAAACACCAGCCGTTTATGGTGCTCTGCAATCACTGTGCTAAACCCCCTTGTGTGAGGGTATGTCCCACAAAGGCAACATTCAAGAGAAAAGACGGGATTGTCATGATGGACTACCATCGTTGTATTGGCTGCCGTTTCTGCATGGCCGCTTGCCCGTTCGGAGCAAGAAGTTTTAACTGGAAAGACCCGAGGCCTTTTATTGAAGATTTGAATGCGAAATTTCCAACAAGGACAAAAGGGGTTGTTGAAAAGTGCAATTTCTGTGCAGAAAGGTTAGTTAGGGGTCTTAAGCCTGCCTGTGTTGAAGCATCAAACGGAGCTCTTGCTTTTGGTGACCTGCAGGATCCGGGTTCAGATGTCAGGAAGATTCTACGTTCCCGCTACGCTGTACGACGCAAACCCCAGCTTGGAACAGGCCCGAGTGTTTACTATGTAATAGGAGGAAATGACCATGCTTGAAAAGGCGCTCACTGGAAGAGGAGGATACTGGGGACTGATACTCTTTTTGCTTGCAGTTATCGGGATAGGTTTTATTTTCTACCTGCGGCAGTTCAGCGAAGGTCTGGGAATAACAGGCATGAGCAGGGACGTTTCATGGGGTTTTTATATAGCGCAGTTTACGTTTCTTGTCGGTGTTGCGGCCTCTGCTGTTATGCTGGTCATACCTTATTACCTGCACGATTTTAAAAAATTTGGAAAGATTGTAATCCTGGGAGAGTTTCTGGCAGTTGCCGCTACGACCATGTGCCTGCTTTTTATCTTTGTCGATCTCGGCCAGCCAAAAAGGATTTTTAATGTAATACTGTATCCGACCCCCAGTTCAATCCTGTTCTGGGATATGATTGCTTTAAACGGTTACCTTGTTCTTAATATTGTAATTGGATGGGCTACCCTTGGCGCAGAGCGTAAAGGGGTTCCTCCGTCAGCATGGGTAAAGCCTCTGATATATCTTTCTATCCCCTGGGCTATCAGTATCCACACAGTTACGGCATTCCTCTACGCGGGCCTTCCGGGAAGGGATTTCTGGCTGACAGCCATTCTGGCCGCACGTTTTCTTGCATCAGCATTTGCTTCCGGGCCGGCTTTGCTTATTATTTTGTGTCTTATTGTAAGAAAGTATACTAAATTCGATCCGGGCAGGGAGGCTATACAGGCAGTGGGAAAAATTGTTACTTATGCCATGATTGCGAATGTATTTTTCCTGGGACTTGAACTCTTTACCGCATTCTACAGCCAGATACCAGGACATATGCGTTCATTTGAATATCTCTATTTTGGGCTGGACGGGTATGGAAAACTTGTCCCTTTGATGTGGACATCCAGTATCCTTGCTGTAGTATCTCTTATACTGTTGATTAACCCGAATATGCGGAAAAATGAGGGCACCCTTGTTCTGGCCTGTGCAGCTGTCTTTATCTCTCTCTGGATTGACAAGGGGTTTGGTCTGGTCATCGGCGGATTTGTGCCCAACCCGTTTGACAGGGTAACGGAATATTTTCCAACACTGCCTGAGGTGCTAATTTCACTTGGCGTATGGGCTGTCGGGTTTTTAATCCTCACTGTTCTTTACAGGATTGTTGTTGCAGTTAAAGAAGAGTTGGAAGTGGCAAAAAATTAAGCACTGCGGATTGGTTGTATCTTTTACCTAAATTGAGCGATTCTTACTGCTCTTTCCTTTATTCTGTCATTCTCCCGATGCTTCGGGATTCGGAATCCTTCTTAAATGCAAGCAGTTAATTCTTTTTTTAGAAGAAAGAGAAAGATTCTCGAAGCGAGTCTTCGCGAAGAGTCGCTCCGACCGGACAAGTTTACCCGCCTCAGTGTAGTTCTTCAAGGTTTCGGTAACAGTTTATAATATAAGTAATCTCCAAAAGGAGGCTGTTACCGATGACAAAAACAGTAAAAGGGCGATAAGCGATAAATGGGTATTAGTTCTTAACGAATATGAACTTATCAAACAGAAAAGTAGGAGAAAAGATTGTATCTCGTTGATGTTAATCAGGGAAAATGTGATGGATGTGAAGAAGGCGTAAATATCTGCCCTTCAGAGGTCTTTAAAATAAGCGAATAACTTTCCTTCTAAGACTTTTTAATGAAAAGCTCCCAGCAGTCTTTATCTTCAAGTCTGACAGCCTCAAATTCCAGCCCAAGTTTTTCGCAATATCTTGGAATTGTGTCTTCGGCAGCCGGCTTGTGATTGCAGATAACTTTCAGAACCCCGCCGCTTTCAATTTTTCCAAGAGCCTTTTTTGTTAACACAAGAGTATGGGGACAGACCTGTCCGCATATATCAATAGTTTGAGCCGGAAGTAATGATTTTAAGTCAGCCATTTATATACTCACTAAATTTTAATTTGATAATTGCATGAATTTTGAAAGATTGCCCGGTATATACCAGCAGAAATTTAATCCATACACTCTACCCCTTTTATCTCAGCTAATCCCGGAATTAAGGGATAATAGTTATAAAACATGTATTACAGCCCTTTGCTTCTAAAGTCTAAACCCAATTATGGTTTCTTGATAAAAAGCTCCCAGTAGCCTTTATCTTCAAGTCTGACCGCCTCAAATTCCAGCCCGTTTTTTTCACAATATTTCGGTATTGTGTCCTCGGCGGATGCAGGGGCATCACAAAGCACTTTGATCAGGCTGCCAGGTGCTGCCTTCTCTACGGCCTTTTTTGCCATAACAAGAGG